>Ga0187893_10000393_pt1 | contig 114004 bp, 116 predicted proteins | sample MA1701074metaG_FD_139574 | JGI IMG/M metagenome (GOLD analysis project Ga0187893, IMG submission 139574) | White microbial mat communities from a basaltic lava cave in the Kipuka Kanohina Cave System on the Island of Hawaii, USA - MA170107-4 metaG ...
CAAGCAGAGGCGGGCGCTCGACCTGCTCGAGTCGATCTCGGTGTAGACACGAACGAGAACCGCCGATTCGACGCAGGCCCCTGCACCACAAGGACTTAGCGCTTCTCGGGCTTGGAACTTCGGCCTAGAGGTTCACTGTCGCTGCCGCGGAACCAAGGCCGCGAGAGCCTCTTCGAACCCGGGCTGGCCTCGGAACCGGACGAAGTGGGGGTCGGGGGGCAGCTTCGCGGGACGGTGGTGAAACCCCCTGGCCGCGGCGGCACGCAGTGCACGGAGCGCCCCCTCCTTGTCGCCCAGGACGGCCCATGCTTGAGCCACCGTGTAGGCGTCCACCGGGTCCTTCGGATCGCCGAAGCGCTTGAGCATGGCTGCGAACTCCCTCTTCATCCCCGCGGCCGCGAGCAGGTAGGCGAATTCGTAGGCGTCGTCCGGGGCCGCGTCGCCCGTCGCGCTCTCCTTGGCGAACCGCGCCGCGTCATTCGCCTCTCCCATCGCCAGGAGACAGGAGACCTTCGCCCTCCTCAGGGCGAGGACGCTCTCGAACCGCCCGATGGCCGCGTCGCACACCGACAGCGCTTCCTCGAGGCGCCCGAGACCGATCAGGATCTCCGCCCGCTTCGCGCTCGGCCTCCACTTGTCGGGACGGAGCTCGTCGAGCTTCGCGAAGCTCGCGAGCGCGTCCTCGAACCGCCCGACGTCGCTGAGGGCGTTCGCAAGGTGGCCGCGCGCCCAGGACCACCGCGGGTCGATTCGCACGGCCCTCTCAAGGTCGGGCACCCCCTCGGCCGGGCCGTGTCGGAGGCTGCGGAGGTAGCCTCGGCGGCCGGGCGGCCTAGCCCATCCAGGGTCCAGGTCGGCCGCGCGCGTGTACGCCTCGATCGCGTCGTCGAACCGATGCAGTCTCTCCAGCACGTCGCCCCTTTCGACGTGGGCCTCCGCATCGTCGGGCTGGAGCTTCACGACCTCGTCGAACGCGCGCAACGCCTCGACGTCGGCGCCGATCGCGGCGAGAGCCTTCCCTCGGCCCCGGTGTGCGACGGCCCACCGCGGCGCGATACGAACCGCCTCGTCGAACTCCCGCAGGGCGTCTGCGGGCTGCCCCAGCGCGAGGAACGCCTCGCCCTTGCCGTGGCGTGGATTGGGGCTGTTCGGCATGAGCGGGATCGCCGCATCGAAAGCGAGGACCGCGTCAGCGGCGTCGCCGATCTGCACGAGGCAGCTCCCGAGGTTGTTGTGCGCGATACCCAACACGGGGTCCAGGCGGACTGCCTCGCGGAACTCGGCGGCCGCCGCCCGGAGGTCGCCGAGATCGCGGAGGCTGGCTCCGGCATGGAAGCGCGCGTGCGCCGACGTCGCGTCGATCTCGATGGCGCGCCGCGCCGCTCGGAGCGCGTCCTGCGGCCTCCCCAGTCGCCGCAGGGAGTACGACCGGGCCCAGTGCGCACTCGCGATCCGGTCGTCGATCTCGATCGCGCAGTCGAGGCTCGCGAGGCCCTCGGCGCAGCGGCCGAGGTTGTTGAGCGCGAAGCCGAGCCAGTTTCGGGCCTCGGCCGAACGGGGATCGAGCCGCACGGCGGCCTCGAAATGCGGCAGCGCCTCGTGCGGACGCCCCCGCGTGTCGAGCAGCTGGCCCTTCGCCAGATGGGGACCGAATGCCTCGGGGTCGAGGGCGAGCGCGGCGTCGTACGCCCCGAGAGCGCCCGCGACGTCCCCGATCTTGTCGAGCGCGGCCCCGAGGACCACGTGCGCCCACGCATCCTCGGGGCCGAGCCGGACCGCTTCCCTCGCCGCGGCGAGCGCCTCCTGGTGCCGGCCCAGCCGGCGGAGCGCGATCGACCTGCCGGTGTGGCCTTGGAGCCACACGGCGTCGATCGCGACGGTGCGGTCGTAGGCCGCGAGAGCGTCGTCGAGGAGCTCCAACGCAAGGAGCGTGTTCCCCAAGAACTCGTGCTTCACGCATCTGTTTCGCGTCGACAGGCGGGACTCGTCGGCACGCTCCAGCTGCTCGAGGGCTTCCTCGTGCCGTCCCATGTGGTAGAGGCATCGCGCCCTGTTGATCAACGCCGCCGGATACGCGGGCTCGATCGCGAGCACGCGGTCGAATCCCTCGGTGGCCTCGTTCCACCTGTCGAGAGCCGTCAACGAGTTCGCGCGATTGTAGAGGACCCCGGCAACGCCAGGCTCCATCTCGACGGACCGGTCATACGCGGCGATGGCTTCCGTGTGGCGCCCCTGCTTCGCGAGAACGTCGCCGCGCACGCTCCAGAGACGCGGGGTGCCCGTGCGCCGCAGCCCCTCGTCGCACGCGGCCAACGCCTCCTGCTCCCTGCCCAGGTCGCTCAGCACCCGCGCCTTTCGGATCCACGCCGCGGGGCAGTCCGGCTCGGTGTCAAGGGCGGACTCCGCGGCAAGGAGCGCCTCCTCGTGGCGGCTGAGCCCGGACAGGACGAGCGCCTGCGCCTCGCATCCGCGGTGCGAGGCGGCAGCGCGAAGCCCACCGGGACGCTGGACGACGGACCGCGCATCGGCTTCGCGCTCGATCCTCACCAGGAACCCGGCCCGACGCCAGGCAAGCTCCGCGGAATCGGGGAAGGCGCGGAGCGCCTCGCCTGACGCGCGCTCCGCCCACGCCAGAGCCAAGTGACAGTCGCACACGTCGCACAGACTCGTCCAGTGGCGCTCGGTCCCGTTCCCGCGGGCGACCTCGAGGATCCGCAGAAAACGCTCCTCCGCTTGCTGCTCGTGGCCCAGGCGCCGCCAGAGCGCGGCGGCTCTCAGGTCGAGGAGACCGGACGGCCGCAGGTCGCTGGTCGCGGAGGACAGGTCCTCGAGGGCGCCGACAAGGTCCCCCCGCTCCTCGCGCGCCTTGGCGCGAAAAGGCAGCGCCGCGTCGCGCAGGATGCCCAGTCGCGGCATGGAGCGAAGGGCGTCGGAGAACCGCGCGTCCGCCTCCGCCCACTCCCGCCGCTGCACATGCAGCCTTCCCTCGAAGTACGCGTCCAGGTATCCGGCCCCGGGGGGGACCGCTTGGGCCATCCGCTCCTCCGCCGCCCCTTCCTCCGGGCGGCCCGAGAGGATGCACGCGCGAGCGAGCCGGTACGTCCGCTCCCCGAGGCCGAGCGCCCGCGCCCTCTCCAGGTCGGCGAGCCGCGCCGCGACCGGCACGTCGGCGAGGAAGGTGCGCCCCATGTACGCCTCGATCCGATGCGGATCGAGCGAGATCGCCCGGTCGAGGAGCGCCTCCACGTCCGGCCCGTGATCGCCCGAACTCGCGACGCATCCGTCGCTCGCCCCGGCGAACCAGTCCCGCCAGGTCATCACGGCCTCCGCACAGAGCCGGTCGTACTCGAGCGCGCGTCTCAGCGAGGCCTCCCGCCGGGCGTGGACCGCCGCCGCCGCCGCCGTCGCGGCGAGCACCACCACGGCGGCCACGAGCGCCGACCGCAGCGGGTGGCGGCGGACCCTCCTCCACGCGCGTCCCAGGGGCCCGACGCGACGTGCGCGGATCGTCCCCCCCTCGGCGAAGGCGCGCAGGTCGCGCGCAAGGTCGCCCGCCGTCGCGTAGCGCCGCCGCGGCTCCTTCTCCATCGCCTTGAGAACGATCGTCTCGAGGTCCCTGGGGATCCTCGGGTTCAGCCGCCGCGGCCGCACGGGATCGCGCGAGAGGATGTTCGCGCACGCCTCGGGAAGTTCCCTCCCGCCGAACGGCGCCTCGAGGGTGAGCAGCTCGCAGAGTGTCGCGGCCAGGGAGTAGACGTCGGTCCGCCCGTCCACCGCGTCGCCGCGGATCTGTTCCGGGCTCATGTACGCGGGGGTCCCGACGACCTCCCCCGTGAGGGTCCGCCAGGCGGTCTCCCCTTCGACCCGCGCGAGACCGAAGTCCATCGCCATGAGCACGCCGCCCGCGTCGAGGATCAGGTTCGAGGGCTTCACGTCGCGGTGGATGATCCCCTCGGCGTGGGCCGTCTCGAGGGCCCCGGCGACGCCCGCGAACTGGGTCGCGACCGCGGCGTGGAATGGGGGGGCGAACCCGCTGGACTCCGGAGGCGAGGGGGCTCCCGGGGCCGCCCGGAGCCCCCTCAGCTCCTCGATTACCTGCGCCAGCGTGCGGCCCCGGACGAGCTCCATCGCGTAGTACCAGATCCCCCGCTCCTCCCCCATCGCGTAGACCGGAACGATGTGGGTGTGGTGCAGCCGTCCGGCCGCCTGCGCCTCGCGACGGAAGCGCGCGACGGCCCGCTCGCTGAGCGTCGTCGCGGGCGAGAGCACCTTGAGCGCCACCCGCCGGCGCATCGAGACCTGCTCCGCCTCGTAGACGATCCCCATGCCGCCGCGGCCGATCTCGCGCAGGATGCGGAAGTCGCCCAGCAGGCCGGGACCGGCGGCCCCGGGACGCGCGAACGTGCGGTCGAAGACCTCGATCGCGGCGAGGCGCCGGACCAGCGCCTCCGCGAGATCCGGGTGCTGCCGCGCGATCCCGTCGATCTCGACCCGCTCCCCGCGCTCGCGACGGTCGCACCAGTCCGCGAGAATCTCCGCGACGCGCTCCTCGTCACTCACGGCCGGCCATCTCCTCGAATGCCACGGCGAACCGCGCGAGCGCCCGGCCGTAGAGCTTCTTCGCCGCCTCGCGGGAGCGGCCCATGCGCGTCGCGACCTCGGCCAGCGTGAGCCCCTCGATCCGCGCGAGACGCAGCACCTCGCGGTAGTCCGGCGGCAGCGCGGCCATCGCCCGCAGCGCGACCGCGGACAGCTCGGCGTCCATCGCGGCCTGGCTCGGGGACGGCCCCGGATCGACGAAACCGGCCGTCTCCGTCCGGCCGTTGCGCGACTGCTCGCGCGCGATCGCGCGTTTCGCGACCGTGCCGTAGCGCCGCACCGCATGGCGCGCCTTGAGCTCCGCGATCTTCAGGAGCCACGCCTTCAGGGCGTTGCCGTGGCGATCCTCGAAGTCCTGCCGCCTGCGGTGCGCGACGATGCGGGCCTCCTGCACGACGTCGGAGACGGAGACCTTGCGCTGCACGGCTGCGGGGAGCATCTTCCGGACCCGCGCCGAGATCGCGGGGGCGTGACGGTCGAAGAGCCGGTGGAAGGCGCTCTCGTCCCCCGCGCGCATCCGGCGCAGGAGGGACTCGTCGCCCGGCGGGTCCGCGCGCTCGACCACCAACCCTCCTATTCCCGATTCTAGCTTCCCGGGGACTCCGCCACCAGCCCAGCGCCCGTCGTGCGCGAGCGTCCCCGACCGCGCCACTTCGGGAATACCCTCTCCGGAGGCACCGATGCGCAGCCGACCCCGTCCCGTCCGCCCGCTGCTCCTTTTCCTGCTCTGGATCTGGGCCGGGTGCATCGCGCTCGTCCTCGATCTCTTCCTGAACGTGGAGGAGTTCGACGCGATCCGTCCGCGGGCGCCTCTCTACTGGGCCATGCGCAGCGTCGCCCACGGGATGATCGGGGAGCCGCTCGCCAACGAGCAGGTCGCGGCGCCGGCCCTGCGGCCGCTCAGGGAGCGGTCGTTCGTCGCGCGGGGTCCCGACGCGGCACTCGACCGGCCGGCCGGCCGCCCGGGCTCGCGCCATCCCGGGAAGCCTGACGCACGCACGCCGCAGGGAGCGAAGCTCCTTGGCGATCTCGTCGTGACCGCGACGGAGTCCGAGGATCCCGCCACGCGTTGCGCGGCGCTGCGGGGCCTCGCGCGGATGTTCGGCCGGCAGGCGGGCGAGGCCTTGGCCGCCGCCGCAGGCGATCCCGCGCAGCCGGCGGCGGTGCGCGAGCTCGCTGCCAACCTTCTCGGACAGACAAACGACAGGAGGGGTCGATGAACAGCCATGGGATGCGAGCCCCGATCTGCTGCCTGATCGTCCTTCTTTTTGCCACGGGCGGGGGCGCCGCCGAGCCGGGAGACTTGCTCTGGGTCCGGCACATGGTCGCGTGGCAGAGCAGCGGGATGGACGTGGCGGCGGTGCCCGGCGGCGGGTGGGCCGTCTCCGGCTACTTCTCCGGCTCCTCGGTGTTCGGAGCGGGGCAGACTCAAGAGACTACGCTGGTCTCCGCCGGAGGCATCGACATGTTCCTCGCGCGCTACAACGCGGACGGGACTCTCGCGTGGGCGCGCCGGGCGGGCGGAGCCGGTGTCGAGGAGGTCGCGGCCGGGGTCGCGGCCTTCCCCGACGGCTCGCTCGTCGTCGCCGGCTGGTTCGTCGGGTCCTCGGTGTTCGGAGCGGGGGAGCCGAACGCCACGACCCTCGTCGGCGCGGGCCAGCACGCCGACATCTTCGTGGCCCGCTACAACGCAGACGGCACGCTGGCATGGGCGAAGGGTGCGGGAGGGCCGCATCCCCCCCACTCCGATATCGGGTACGCGGTGGGCGCGTTCCCCGACGGGTCCGCAGTGGTCACCGGCTACTTCCAGGGCTCCGCGGTCTTCGGCGCCGGGGAGCCGAACGCGACGACCCTCACCGCGACCTCGGCATCGAGCATCTTCGTGGCGCGCTACAACGCGGACGGGACCCTCGCGTGGGCGCGGCGCGAGGGAGGGTCCTACCCCGGCGCGGCGAATCCGACGAACGACACGTCGGACGTCGGGCGCGGCGTGGCGGCACTGCCCGACGGCTCCTGCGTCGTGACGGGACACTTCGTCGGCTCGGTGGAGTCGGGCGGTGCGGTGGTGTTCGGCGCCGGCGGACCGAACGCGACGACGCTCGTCTCGTCGGGGAGCAGCGACATCTTCGTCGCGCGGTACGAGGCGGACGGGACCTTGGCATGGGCCCGGGGGGTCGGAGGGGGGGCGTTCGGGCTCGTCACCGACGCTGGGGTCGCCGTCGCGGCCCTCCCGGACGGGTCGGCGGTCGTGACCGGAGAATTCACGGTCTCGGCGGTGTTCGGCGCCGGGGAGGCCGGCGAGACGTCTCTGGGGGGGCCCGGCGATTCCCACGTCTTCGTCGCCCGCTATCGCACCGACGGGACGCTGGCGTGGGCGCGGCAGGCGGGCGGGCTGGGCTTCGACGGTGGGCGCGCCGTGGCGGGATTCGCGGACGGCGGTTCGGTGGTGACCGGGTACTTCTCCGACTCGGCCGCGTTCGGCGCCGGGGAACCCGGCGAGACCACGCTCGTCTCTGCGGGAGACTGGGACGTCTTCGTGGCGCGCTACGACGCGGACGGAACCCTCGCCTGGGCGCGGCGTGCGGGGGGACCCGCACTCGACATCGGCCATGGCGCCGCGGGCCTGCCCGACGGGTCGTCCGTGATCGCCGGCCACTGCGTGGGGGCCTCGGTGTTCGGGCCCGGGGAGCCGAACGAGGCGGCGTTCCCGGACCCGGGCGGTTTCATCGCACGGTTCGCGGGGGCCCTAGGGATCACCGCCCCCAAGGGAATCGTCCGCGAGTGCGACGGCGGCGCGGATGGCACGACGGTCAACTTCGTCTTCGAGGTCACGGCGGGCTCGGCGGACCTGTTGCGGGTCCGTGACGCGACGGGCGGTCGCACCCTGCTCGAGGTCCCGGACCCCGCGGACGGCAGCCACGGCGTCGGACCGGTGACCTTCCCGCACGGCGGATCCACGGTCGTGATCGAGCTGCTCGACGGCGACGCCGTCCTCGTGATCGCCTCGTTCACCGTCCACGTGGAGGATACGATCGCGCCCGTGCTCACGGGCTGCGAGCCCCGCACGATCGAGCTCACGGGGCCGCTGACGACGCTGTCCGCGACGCCCCTCGGGATCACGGTCTACGACGCCTGCGACCCGAGCCCGACCGTCGCCATCTCCCCCCCGGCACTGACCCCCGGCACGACGACGGTGACCGCGACGGCGCGCGACGCCACGGGCAACGCGACGTCGTGCGCCTTCGATGTGACCGTCGTGGACACGGTGCCCCCGGCGTTCACGGTGTTCCCGGCGGACGTCGAACGCGAGTGCCAGGGCGAGGAGGGGACGCTCGTGGGCTTCGACATCCTCGCGGAAGACCTCTCCGGCGCGGTGGCCGTCTCGTGCGCGGACCAGGCTGGGCGGGAGGTGAGCCCCTCCGGCACGCTCTTCGCCGACGGCGAGCACACGGTGACATGCGTGGCGACGGACGCGGGCGGGAACGCCGCAACGCGGTCGTTCCGCGTGACCGTCATCGACGTGGTCGCGCCGGTGATCGTCTGCCCCGCCGACATCACCGTGGGAACGGGCCCCGGCGTGTGCTACGCGTTCGTGGACTTCGCCGTCACGGCAACCGACGCGTGCGATCCGGACGTGGGGATCACGTGCACGGATCCGTGGGGCGGCGCCGTCCAGTCCGGGGACGCGTTCCCCGTGGGCACGACGACGGTCACGTGCGCCGCGCGGGACCATGCCGGCAACGTGGCGACGTGCTCCTTCAACATCACGGTCGAAGATCGTGAGCCGCCGCTTCTCTCCGGCCCGGACACCGTGGACTGGACGACGAACTGCGCCGAGGGCCGCTGCGATTGCGGGGGCAGGGACGGGGACCATGAGGAAGGCTGCCGGCGGGAGCGCGACGACGACGAAGACGATCGCGACCGGCGGGACGGGCGCAGGCGCGGCAAGCGGGACCGCTGTACCGTCCCGTGCGACCGCGAGCTCCTGCCCGTCTCCGCCGAGCTCCTCGGAGTGACCGCGACCGACAACTGCGACCCGGACGTGACGGTGGTCTTCTCCCCCACGGCCGTCGGCCCGGGGACGACGCAGGTCGTCGCCACTGCCACGGACGACGACGGCAACCGGAGCGAGAAGCGCGTGCGGGTGACGGTGCTCAAGGGGCCGTTCGAGTGCCGGTGGCTGAGGCCGCTTGACGGCAACGTCGACAACTGGATCCGGCCCGGCCGGACGGTCCCGCTGCGGCTCAAGGTGCTTTGCGGGAACCGGTTCGTGGAGGGCGCGACGGCGAGGATCGAGAGCGTGGTCCAAGTGGACGGTTCCGGGACGCCGGTCGCGAACAACACGGACGAGGGCGACTCGAACGTGATCCCCGACGAGGGGCTCCTGCTGCGGGAGTGTGACGGCCACTACGCCTACAACCTCTCGACGAAGGGCTGGCCCATGGCGAAGGGGGCCCGGTTCCGCGTGACGGTCCGGGTCACGATGGCGGGCCATGTCGACACGCTCTGCCAGGTGGTGTTCATGAACCGATGAAACCGACGATCCTCGCGGCCCTCGCTTCGGCGCGCGCGGGCGCGGCATCACCGGAACACCCGGCGCTAGGTCGCGCGCGTCAGGGGGCGCGGGGCAGCTCACCGGTGTCGAGGGTCCGCTTGGCACAGGGGTTTTGCGGGCCTGCCCCCTCGCGGCAATAGGCGGGGCTCCGCCCACGCCTTTGCCGCGGCGAAGTGGTGAAGCGGTGAGGCCGCTACGGCGTGACGGACCTGGCGGGGCGGAGGCCGAGATTGCTGCTCCAGAACCCCGGGTTGCTGTCGCGCCGGGAGGCGGAGCGCGCGTACCCGGCGACGCTGCCCCAGCCCCCGCCACGGTCGACGCGGCCCGCGGCGGCCTCGAACTCCGGATCGGTGGTGGCCTCGGCTCCGTAGCCGCCGTAGGCGTCTCGGCACCACTCCCACACGTTGCCGATGGTGTCGTGGAGTCCGAAGCCGTTCGGCTCGTAGGAACCCACGGGCGCGTGGTCCGCCTGCCCATCGTCCACCTCCTCGGTGTATGCCCACGACGCCGGTCCCCCGTTCGCCTTGCAGAAGGCGTCGGCGATGTTGCCAGCCCGCCCGACCAGTCCGACCTCGCGCCCGCACCACCACGGAGTGTCCCGTCCCGCCCGGCACGCATGCTCCCACTGCGCCTCGCTCGGCAACCTCAGGTTGTGCCGCGGCAGCCACATCATGCACTCCTCCCACGAGACCTGCTCCACCGGGTGGCGCCTCGTCACCTTCTTCCCGCCGAACTCGTTCCCCGGCCGGTAGTCGCTCGGCTTCCCCCCTCCCGTGAGCCTCTCCCACTGCGCCTGCGTACACTCGTGCTTGCCGAGGAAGCAGGCCGAGAGCGTCACCTCGTGGACCGGGGATTCGTCGCTTTCCGCCTGCGGATCGAAGTTGGGGGCGTCCGGATCGGCCTTCTGCGCCCCCATCAGGAACTTGCCGGGGGGGATCAGCACGTGGACGATCGCCGAGTCCTCGCCGAAGACGAGGCGCTTCGTCGCCCTGTCCCGCTCCGGCAACTCCCCCGACCCCACGTGCGCGAACTCGAAGAGCCCCGAGTCGGGATCGGGTCCGAGCGGCACGAGGCCGAGTTGCGGCGCGATCGCAAGTCCTCCGTGCTTCGGCGACGCCGCGATCCGCTTCACCGCGTCCTCCCAGTCCAGCCGGTGCGCGTCGATCGACTTCGCCTTCAGAGTCGTAACGAACTCGTGCCGCTCCCTCACCCTCACGGAGGCCCCGTCCAATGTGCCGAGACCCGCGACGAGGTCCGCCAGCACCTGATGCCTCCAGTCGTCGTCGGGCGAATCGAACGTCCAGCTCGCCCGCGTCGCGATCGCCGCCTCGAGCTCGGCGATGGACTTCGCCAGCGCGGCCTCGCGGTCGGCGACGGCCTTCCTCTTCTCTTCGCTGTCGGCCGCCTCGCGCTCCGCCGGGAGCTTCCCCATCTCCTGCCGGGCCGTCGCGAGCGCCTCGATCCCCGCGGCGTGGTCCCTCGCGCGCGCCTCTTCGGTGTAGGGCAGCGCCCGCCCGCGCACCCGCGCCAGCGCCGCTTCGTGGCCGGCGCGGTTGCCCGCGACGGCGGCGGCGCGCGCAAGCCACGACTCCATCGCCGCCGCCCGCTCGGGGTGCAGCGGCCAGAGCGTCTCCACCTCCGCGACGAGATCCGAGACCCTCTTGCTGTCGGCGAGGCGGAGGACCTCGTCGAGGGCCTTCTGTGTCGCAGTGCGAGCCTGCTCCGCCTCCCCGCGCGCCTCCCGCTCTCGTCCGAGAGCCGCCGCCTTCGCGTCGCGTTCTCTCGCCGCCTCGCGGCGCTTTCCGTCGATGACGCCTGCGACGACGATGCCCGCGATAGTGGCAATCACGAGAAAGGCAGCCGCCGCGCGCAGCAGCAGCTTCCGTCCCACTGCCTTCTCCCGCTCGCGGATGCCCGCCTCCCGCAGCGCATCGGCGCGCCGGCGCAGCTCCTCCCCCCGGCCCCCCCTCCGCTCCACCTGTTCCAGCGCCGCCACCGCCCGGTCCACCTGCCGCAGGCGCAGCTCGCCATGCGCGGCCTCGGCGGCGTCGAGCGCCGCACGCGCGTCGCGAAGCAGACCCTCGAGCTCCCGGTCGAGCGCGCTCTGCGCCTGCCACGCGCGGATCTCGCCCGCGAGCGCCTCGGCGCTCTCGGGGCGCTCCTTCCGCTCGCGCGAGAGCGCCCTCGCGCAAAGCGCCGAGAGCGCCTCGGGCACCTCCGCATCCAGCGCGCGCGCCTCGGGCGCGTCCTCCTGCGTCACCTGCCGCACGAACTCGACGTAGGTCTCGAACCGGAACGGGAGACGGCCCGTCAGGATCTCGAACAGGATCGCGCCCAGGCTGTAGACGTCGCTCTTCGCGTCCACCTCCCCGATCTGCCCGAGCGCCGCCTCCGGCGCCATGTAGCCCGGCGTCCCCATCGCGCCCGCGACCGTCCGCAGGTCGCTCGCCTTGCGGAACTCGGAGATCTTGCGCTGCCAGACCGACCCGGTGAGATCCTCCCTCCCCGCCATCTTCGCAAGCCCCCAGTCGAGCAGCACCACCTCGCCGAACTCGCCCAGCGCGACGTTGGCGGGCTTCAGGTCGCGATGGACGACGTTGCGGCTGTGGGCGTAGCGGACGGTGTCGCAGAGCTTCAGGAAGGGCTCGACCAGCGCGAGGCGGTGCTCGAAGGCGGTGGCCGCGGCGATGGCGTCGGCGAGCGTCCTCCGGCCGCGGACGAAGCGCATCGTGTAGTAGGGCACGCCCTGCGCCGTCTGGCCCAGCTCGTAGACGGGCACGATCCCGGGGTGCTCGAGGCCGCCCGTCACCCACGCCTCTTGCAGGAAGCGCGATTTCAGCTCCTCGAACGCGTGGCTCGCCGGCGTGTCGCGCTCGGGGAGCTTCGCCTCCCCGGGCGCGCCGGGCGCCGGCTTCCCGCTCCCGGCGTCGGGCCGCACCATCTTGAAGGCCACGCGGCGGTTGAGCTCGGTGTCGAGCGCGAGATAGACGATGCCCATGCCGCCCTCGCCGGCGACCTCGAAGGCCGCGTAGCGGTCGGCGGCAATCTGGCGGAGCGGCGCCCGCGCCTTCGCGCCGAGGCCCGTCAGCGCGCGCGTGAGCTGCGGCCCCGCCGCCAGGTGGACCGAGCGGTCGAGCCCGCCGCGCCTCAGCAGCGCGAGCCGCGCATCCCCGCCCGCCCCGGCGACGAGCGCCTCGACCTCGTCGAGCAGCGGCTTCAGCCTCTCCGCCGGCAGCTTCGCGAGGTGGCCGAGCTCCTCGGCGAAGGAGGCGCCCTTCCCCTTCTCCTCCCAGTAGCGCTGCAACGCCGCCGCCACGTCGCGCGCGTTCGCCACGCCGCGCATCAGCGCAAGGTCGGCCAGCAGCAGCTCCCGGAACTCCGCGCCCATCGCTCCTCCTCGGGGAGCGCGCATCGTACCGGGTCGGGCGTGCTGCTGCGAGGCAGGAAGGGGCGCGCTGGCGCAGCGGGCGTACAATCGGGTCTGCGCATGTTAATGAGGGACAGGAAGGCTCCGACTTGGATGTAGTAGAGAGCGTCCACGTGCTGCTCGCTGCGGGGCTCTGCCTGACACTGCTCGGGGGGTGGATCGCAACGCGCGAGAGAATGGGGGAGTGGCGCTGGTGCGTGGTCGTGCCTGCGTTGGCGTCGCTTCCGCTCGGGGCTGGCCTTGGGTTTTCGTGGCTCGGTCGCCAGATTCCAGTCCCGTATGCCACGTTTTACACGTGGGGCAAGCATCTCGGCCACGTATACCTGCCCCCCACAAGGTTCGGAGTCTTCGATACGGACTTCCCGCCCCGCGTGCTCGTCTACTACGAAGTCACGGGGCAGATCCTGTTCCGAGGCCGACCCACTACCTATGCCGAGTTCGAGCGGGTGCTCACGCAGTGGCCCGACTTTGAGCTTCTGCTGTTCGCCGACAAGGACACACCCTTCCAGCACCTCGCGTGGCTGCTCGACGCCGCGCGCGCCGCAGGGCGGCGGCGCGTCTATCTCGGGGCGGAGCGACGCACGGGTCGCGAGGGCGTCTGGCCCGATGTCGAGGTCGAGATTCCGCTCCGCGCCGACGAAGGCGGGCGGACGCTGCGACTGCTCGCAGGGATCGAGGCGCCACGGCGGTGGGGGCCGGACTCTTGCCGGACGACCGTGCTGATGCCGACGGCGGTCGCATACGTGAGTGAGGACCGACGGGCGGAGGATGCATACGTGGTCTGGGAATGGTCCTGCGAGGAACCCTTCGATGTCGTCGAGGTGGCGCCTAGGGTACCGCTTCGCTTCCTCATCGCCGCGTTCGACGAGATCACTAGCGCCGGCCACCCCCTTCCCGCGATTGGAAGCCACTTCCCGCTCCGGGAGGAGCCCCGCCCGCCGCTTGGCGATGCGGCCCGCAAGAGCTTTCTGCTGCCCTATCCCTCGGACTGAGCGACGAGTTGCCTGCGGGACGGATCGCCGTGGCAGGTGCGGCAGGCGCAGGCGCGCCCGGTCGGTCGCGCCCATTCCCGCTTGCCGCATCAAGCCGCGCCGCGCGTTCCGGGGGCTCGACTGCCGAAGAGCACGACGAGTAGCCCGATCAGCATCGCGAGAGGCCCACCCCAGCGGTGGACTGCGATCAGGAAGCGGAGGCGTCCGTCCGCGATCACCTCCACGAGGCTCTGATCGCCGTAGGTCGGGAAGACGCCGTAGAGCATCAGATGGCAGAACCAGCTCGCATGGAGACCGAACGCGGCGAGCACGAAGCCGCTGCCCCCCGCCGCGTCGATCCGCCCGAGGCAGCGCATCACGCTCCACGCGGCGAAGCAGCCGAGCAGCACCACGAGCATCCACCAGTGGAACAGGTAGGCCTGCGGGCGCACCGTCGCGCACCCCCAGAACTCCCCCAAGCAGAGCGGGATGCAGAACCCCGCGCCGACGACAGCCATCGAGACCAGTGCGAAGCTCCCATCGCCGTCGAACTGTCGCCTGCAAACCCTCAGGGCGCCGCGCATCCGCCGCCCATGTTCTCATGCGCGCCCGACCGCGCCACGGTGGGGCCTCGCCGCGTCGCTGGGTGGGCGGCGGCGTACAATCGGGCTCGCCGATGACCACCTCGCGCCGGGAACTGCTCGAACGCGTCTGCCAGAGGCACTCGCTGCTCGCGGTCTACCTGTTCGGATCGCGCGCGGACGAGGGGCTCGCGCTCCTCGATGGCGGCGCCGCGGTCCGGGACGGCTCCGACCTCGACGTGGGCGTCGTGTTCAAGAGCCCGCACTTCGATCCCGTCTGCCTCGGTCCGCTCCAGGCGGATCTGGCGGACGTCTTCGAGCCGCTGCATGTGGATCTCGTGCCGCTGCAGCGCGTGGATGCGCTGTTCCAGTTCGCCGCCATCGACGGCCACCGCGTCGAGGTCACGGACTCGTACGAAGGCGACATGTTCGAGCTGCATGTGATGCGCCGCGCCGCGGAGTTGCTCCCGATCCAGCGGCGGATCGAGCAGGAGAAGTACGGAGTCTCGACCTCATGACTCCCGGGCGCGTGAGCCTCAAGGTCGTCGAGGACCGGCTGAGGATCGTCGCGGACTGCGTCGCGGGGCTGCGCAGCCTGCCGGCCGGGACCCTCGAAGCATTCCGCTCGGACCCGCGCAACCCGGCTACGGCCGAGTCGCTGCTCCGCCGCGCGATCGAGGCGCTGTTCGACACGGCTCGCCACGTGCTGTCGAAGGCGTTCGGCTTGGGCGCGCTCGAGTATCGCGAGGTGGCGCTGCAGAGCGCGGCGCGGGGGCTTCTCGCGAGCGCCGAGACCGCCGGGCGCTTCCGGGAGATGGCAGGGTACCGAAACCGCCTCGTGCACCACTACGAAGCGGTCACGGTGCAGGAACTCCACAGGATCCTGCATGAGCGCCTCGGCGACCTGGAGGCGGTCGCAGCCGCGCTCCAGACCGCGGCCGCCTCGCTCGCTAAGCCGTAGGCCGAATCACCCGTCGCGCCACTTGCGCAGCAGCCACGCGCCCGCGCCGATGAAGCCGAGCGCGACCAGGTAGCGCAGGACAGAGAGACCGCGATCCTCGGGCCGAGTCCAGTCGGTCGTCGCCGCGATGAAGATCGCCATGAAGAACATCGCGAGACCGGCGGGAATGAGCGCAGGACTCGGAGTCTTCACACGCGCGGCCAAGCGGGCTTCCCCGACGGGATCGCCTTGCGCCCGCGGAAGCCGGTGTCGATCTCGTGCCAGTGGGTGACCGCCTCCTCGCCGTCCTTCCAGCAGAGCAGGATCGTCCGCCCTTCGAGTTCGGCGGGGAAGTCGACGAGGCCGCTCTCGTAGTCCTTCACCTCGACGCCGATCCTCTTCAGCTCCTCCTGGCACTCGCCGACGCGTTGCGCCCCCTCGCGGATCCGCTCCTTCAGGTCGGCGCGGCCCCGCTCGTCGCCCCGCGGCAGCGCGTTGTGCTCGTCGCCGAGGCGCTGGAGCCGCGCATAGACCTCGCGGATCTCGGCGACGATGCCCCGCACGTAGGGGAGCGCCTTGTTCGCGGAGTCGACGGTGAAGTTCACGCCCCTAGATCTTACACGACGTCACGCTTCGGGCTCCGGTCGAGCACCCATGGATGGAACGGGCGCCATCGTGCGAATACATCGACCCGGACGCCGGAGCCGGCGATCGTCGCGGAGTGCGGCCTGGCCTCGAAAGTGCGCGCAAGCCAATGGACGACCTCGACGAGCCCCTGCGCCATCATGCGAGCCGTTCCGCCAGCGCCCGGTACCGCTCCTTGCCGGGGCGGTCGAGGATCTCCCGCGCCTCCTCCTCGCGGCGCAGCTCCTCCGCGCTCTTGCCCGCGCGGATCGCGTCGGAGGCGTCGAGCAGATCGACGAGGATGTCGATCCGCTGCTCGTCGGTCAGATGCCTCGACGCGGCGACCTCGGCTTCGAGCCACGCCCACTCGCGGACGGCGCGTCCATCGTTGGTGGCCACCCCCTAATCCTCCCACATCTTGCCGGGGTTCAAGAGCCCCTTCGGATCCCACGCGCGCTTCAGCGCCTTCATCGCGGCGAGAGTCGCCGCGTCGAATTGCAATCCCATGTCCGGCTTGCGCAACAGGCCGACGCCGTGCTCGGCGGTGATCGAGCCGCCCATGCGCACCGTCGCCTCGAGCACCTCGCGCACCGCCGGGCCGATGCACGCGGCCCAGTGCGCGTCGTCGGCGCGCCGCTTGACGAAGTCGACGTGGATGTTGCCGTCGCCCGCGTGGCCGAAGCAGACGACCTCCACGCGGTGGCGCGCCGCGATGCGGTGCGCCTCGCGGATCAGGTCCGGCATCCTGCGCCGCGGCACGACCGCGTCGACGGCGCTGTACGCGGGCTGCCTCTTGATCGCCTCCGACACCGCGTGGCGCACGCCCCAGACGCGCTCGCGCTTCGCGAGATCCACCTCGTCGGCGCCCGCGTCGAGCAGGATCTGCCCGACCGCCTCGATCTGCTGCTGCGCCCGCTCCTCCCCAAACCCCTCCACTTCCACAAGCAACAGTGCCGCCGACTTGCCATAGGGAAGGCTCTGCCCCAGCATCTCCTCCGCGAGCGCTGCGGCGGCGCGCTCCACCAACTCGACCGCGCTCGGCGCGTAGCCGGACGCCTCGACCTTCAGTGCCGCATCGGCGGCGCGGTCGAGCGAATCGAACGCGGCCAGAAGCGTTCGAATGAAGGGGGCCCGGGGGACCAGCCGCAACGTCGCCTCGGTGATGACGGCGAGCGTGCCCTCGCTGCCGACGAGCAGGTGGTGCAGCGGATAGCCCGCGACGTTCTTCGCGAGCTTGCCGCCGCTGCGGATCACGCTGCCGTCGATCAGCACCGCCTCGAGGCCGGTCACCTGCGCGCGCGTCGTGCCGTACTTGACCGCGCGCTCGCCGCCGGCGTCGCAGGCGAGGTTGCCGCCGAGCATGCAGGAGCCGCCGCTCGACATGTCCACCGGGTAGAAGAGGCCCTTCTCCTCGCACACCCGGTGCAGGTCCCAGAGCACGACGCCGGGCTCGACGACGGCGTAGCGGTTCAGTTCGTCGATCTCTTTGATGCGGTTCATGCGTTCCAGCGACAGCACGATGCCGCCGTGGACCGGGATGCAGCCGCCCGCCTTGCCGGTGCCGCCGCCGCGCGGCGTCACCGGGATGTTCTCGCGTCCGGCGAGGCGGAGCGTCTCCTGCACCTCCGCGGTGCTGCGCGGCCTCACGACGAGGCCGGGCTTCGCGAAGAGATCCATCGTCTCGTCGCGGCCGTAGCGGTCGAGGTCGTCGGTCGCGACGTCGATCTCGAGGGCGCGCAGGTCCTCCGCGACTCCGGCCAGGTTCATGGGGCGGATTCTATGATAGGGGGCCGATGATCGAGATCACGGTCGAAGAGGTGAAGCGGCGGCTGGACGGGGGGGAGGCGCTCCACCTGCTCGACGTGCGCGAGGCCGAAGAGGTCTCGATCTGCGCGCTGCCCGGCGCGGAGCACATCCCGATGCTCGACCTCTTTCTCGGCACGTCGAAGACCGCGGCACCCCCCGGGAGCGAGATCGTCGTCTACTGCCACCACGGGATCCGCAGCTTCGAGGCGGCGCAGTTGCTGCGCAGGCAGGGGTACTTGAGGGCGCGCTCGATGGCCGGCGGGATCGAGGCGTGGGCGGCGCGCTTCGACCCCACGATGGCGCGCTACTGAGGGAGGCGTCGCAGGCGTCCGTCGCGCAGGGCCCGCTCACCCGTCTGCGGCGCTCGCCTGGTCGCGCACCAGTTTCGACGCGTCGTTGCGTGCGCGCGCAAGGGTCTCCTCGTCGAGACCCTGCTCGCGCAGCACCGCGAGCGCGTTGCGCGCGAGGCCGCGGCGGCCGGGGCGCGCGAGCGCCGTGTCGCCGAAGCGCGCGCGGAACTCCGGGCCCGACATCGCGACCCACGCGCGCAGGTCGGGGTTTCGCTGCCCGTCGCGCGGCGCGAACGCGGCGCGCCGCGAGTCCTTCGCGCGCCGGTTCCACGGGCAGACCTCCTGGCAGAGGTCGCAGCCGAACGCCCAAGGGGCGATCTTCAGGGGTCTTGGGACGGGCTTCCACTGCTCGATCGTCAGGTAGGGGATGCAGCGCCGCGCGTCGACGATGCGCGGCTTGACGAACGCGTCGGTGGGGCAGGAGTGCAGGCACTTGTCACAGGTGCCGCAGCGGTCGGGATGCGGCGCGTCGGCCTCGAGCGTCGCGGTCGTCAGCACGATCGCGAGGAAGATCCACGAGCCGAACTCCTGCGAGATCAGGCAGCCGTTCTTGCCGATCCAGCCGATGCCCGCGCGCTCGGCCCACGCCTTCTCCAGGACCGGCGCCGTGTCGCAGCAGGCCTTGAACCGCTCGCCCGGGTGCAGGCGTTCGAGGTCGGGCAGCAGCCTCTCGAGCATCCTCCCGAGCACCCGGTGGTAGTCCTCGCCCCACGCGTAGCGCGAGACCTTCGGCCCATCGCCGTGGACGTGCGGCGTGAAGTAGTTGACGCCGAGCGCGATCACCGAGCGGCAGCCGGGCAGGATCTCCTCCGGCGCCTTGCGCCGCTCCATGTACTTCATGTCGCCGTGGTACCCCTTCGCGAGCCACTCCTCGAGTCGCCGCTGCTCCTCCCCCGGCTCGGCGCGGGCGATGCCGCACAGGTCGAAGCCGAGGCTGCGGGCGATCGCCTTTGTTCGCCTCACGTCCTCCTCCGTCGCTGCCTTCATGGGGCGGCGTGGCCTAACATTGAAGCATGTGAAGCGCAGCCTCGCGGACCTGATTCGCGGAAGCCGGTGGAGCCGCGCCAGCCATCTGTGACACGCACAGACGCGTCTCAATTGTGTCCCGGATACAGACGCTTCTTGCCGCGCTTGTAGGGGATGAAGCGTTCGTCGAGGAATGCTACGTGCATGGAGTAGAACACCTTGGTCTTGATGACAGCGGATTTGCCGGAGTCACCCGGCGTGTTGCTGATCGAGAAATCGTTCGGCCCAAGGTTCCCTGCCCGAATCTCCCAGATCCAAATGGTATCGCCGCGCCTCCTCGGATCGAATGCACCGCGGTGGTCGCCCAAGACATATCGAACCGTCAGGTGCAGGCCGGGCTTGGGAAGGTGACCCTTGGGCCTGTTCTTAGCGAGTGCGACCTTGATCTCAAGGTCACGAGCGGGCGGCTTGAGGGGCAACAGATCCGGGTACTTGTGGGGACCATTTCGTCTGTAGAGCCCTCCGGAAGCGTCGGCGATCGCCCCGCCTAGGACGTTTCCGAGCATGGCCGACAGGTTCGCAAGCTCCACGATGATCGCGAGCGGAGGACTCTTGGAGCGTAGGAGTTGTGCGTCGATCAGGTCTAGCGTCCCGTAGGTCTTCTCGATTGCGGAGCTCAGCATGGCTCCAGAGAGCGCCGTCAACTCTAGGAACCTCTCCCCGGTCCGAAGCGTTCCCTCCAGCGGTCGACGCTCGATCCACTCGGACGGGATCAGGACTGGGGCGGCTCTTCCCTCCGGCGTCGACTCGCCGCTTCCGCGAAGGATGCTGGTGAGGGAGATGTCCAAGGCCCATGCGATGCTGAGGGCGACCTCCAAGGAGGGGCTTCGGAGCCCCTTCTCCAAGAGCCCGACGTGACTTCGATCGATCCCCGCCCGTACTGCCAGGTCCTCCTGGGTCAATCCCCGGCGAGTCCGCTCAGCCGCCATTCGCTGCACGACGACAGCGACGATCTCGGCCGCCCGCGTGGCCACCACGGAAGAATAGAAAGTTGACTCGTGAAGTCCACGCGACTATTGTCCCCACCGGACAAGGAGAGCATGCACTCCACGAGGATTCTGGATCTCTTCTGCGGCACGGGCGGTTTCTCCAAGGGCTTCGAGAAGTCGACCGTCGGTCGCTTCGAGGTCGTGTTCGGCATCGACATCCGGCGCGACTGCCTCGACACCTTTGAGGCGAATCATCCGGCCGCCTCGGCGCTCTGCCAAGACGTAGGTACGGTCAACTGGGAGGAGTTGCGCGAGAGATTGCATCTGCGTCGCGGAGAACTCGGTGTCGCGATCGGAGGTCCCCCCTGCCAGGGCTTTTCGAGCATCAGGCCGCACCGCTCCCGCAACAATGATGATCCCCGCAACCAGCTCTTTCGCGCCTTCGTCGCGTGCGTGGACGAGTTCAAGCCCCGTGTCTTCGTGATGGAAAATGTCGTCGGGCTTGCGACCCACAACGAGGGGCGGGATCTCGCGGCGATCGAGGAGTCCTTCGCAGTGATCGGCTACTCGACGGACTGGAAGATCCTGAACGCGGCGCACTTCGGCATCCCGCAACGACGCGAGCGTCTCGTAATGATCGGAGTGGAGGGCAAGGGAAGAGTTTGCTGGCCGGAGCCGACGCACGAGTCGCGTCATCCGACGATCGGCTTCCGCGAGAAGGGACGCGTGCTTCGCCCGGAGATCCTCCCGCTCTTCTCCGACGGAAGCGCGATTCAACCGGCCGTTACAGTAATGGACGCGATCGGCGACTTGCCTGACGTCGGCCCGGGCGAACGCGCCACAGAGTATGATCGCGAGCCTCTCACCACGTACCAGCGCGCAAGGCGAGGCATCTGCCGCAATCTTACGTGGCACGTCGCGACCGGCCACACGCCACGCATGATGAGGATCATTCGCCACAGCGGGCCAAACATCTCAAGCATCCCGAACGGCCTCATCTCCAGCGGGTTCAGCTCTTGCTACTCGCGCCTGGAGGGGGATGAGCCCTCCGTTACGATCACGGTTAACTTCGTGCATCCGGCATCGAACCGATGCATCCATCCGACCGCGGACCGCGCCCTGACCGCGCGCGAGGGTGCGCGCCTCCAGTCCTTCGATGACGACTTCCAATTCGTCGGCTCCCGGACGGAGATCGTCAAGCAGATCGGCAACGCGGTGCCGCCGCTCCTCGGCACCGTGATTGCCGACGCCCTCGCGGCCATCGTGCGCTAACAATGACAAGCAGGATGCACGCGGCAAGGCATCGGGTCCCATAGGTGGGGGGGGCGTCCCTTGGAACGAGGCTGCGTGCTACTTTAGAGGCCTCGGCGAGTGCGGAGATTCTCGTTGCGAAGACATCGCCGCTCACAGGCACCCCTGTAGGCAGCAGCCGCATCGTCGCGCACTCGTTGGCCTGCGGCGCCGCGATTCGCTCGGTTTCGCGCTTTGGTCGTCGTGGGCGAATTCGTCCGCATCGTCGGAGGCTCGACCCCCTGCTAGCATGGTCGGGCCCATGGCGACCAAGGCCGACCGCTATCCGGAGAACGTGCCGGGCCCCTTCTACGTCGACGACCAGTGCATCGACTGCGACGCCTGCCGCGAGGTCGCCCCGCGCTTCTTCAAGCGGAACGACGAGCGCGGCTACTCGTTCGTGCACACGCAGCCCCGGACCGACGACGAGCGCGCGAACTGCAAGGAGGCGATGGACGGCTGCCCGGTCGAGGCGATCGGCGACGACGGGGCGGGCTAGCCGCCGATGTGCGTGCTGATCGCCCGCGTCGGCGAGCGCCCCTTCCTCGCGGCGAACCGCGACGAGGCCTATGCGCGCCCCTTCTCGAGTCCGCGGCGCTGGGTCGCGGACGTGCCCTTCTGGGCGCCGCGGGACGAAGAGGAGGGGGGGACCTGGATCGGCGTGAACCGGCACGGCCTCACCGCCGCCATCACGAACCGTTCGCGCATCCCCGACGAGCCCGACCGCGAGAGCCGCGGGAAGCTCGTGACCGGCGCGCTCGCCCGCCCGGATCTCGCCGCGGCTCGGGCGTGGCTGCTCGCCGAACTCGCACGCGCGCCCCGCAACCCCTGCCAGATCCTCCTCGCGCGCCGGGGCGAGGCGCTGGTCTGCGAGGTCGGGCCCGACGGCGTCGCCTGGGAGACCCTCTCCCCGGGGATCCACGTGCTGTCGAACCTCCACGACCGCGGCGAGATCGACTTCCGCCTCGACGCGGCGGCCGACTTCTCGGCGGTGCGCCCGATCCTCGCCGACCCGTCGCCGCGACTGCCGCGCGGCTTCGCGGTCTGCAAGCGCGCCGGCTGGCGAGGGACCGTCGCCTCCGCCTACATCGAGCCGGGAGTCGCCTTCCTCTTCGCCCCCGGGCCCCCCGATGCCACCGACTACACGCCGGTGGGCGGATATCCGGCCTGAGGGCGCTCTTCCCCCGTGTCGAGCTCGAGCAGCATCTGCTGCAGGACGCCGTAGAGGTGGATCTTCGCGACGGCGGTCTGCTTGTCGCCCCACTCGTCGGGCGGAGGCAGCGCATCCATGTCGGACTCGCGGATGTCGTGCAGCGCGCCGAGCGTCAGCCGTGCGGCGTTCAGCGCGCTGATCCATGCGGCGACGTGGGCGGAGGGCACCGAAACGCTCCAGAGCAGGGATCCCGGGTCGCCCTGCTGCGGGCTGAGCCCTTCGAGGTCCCGCACGAGGATCTCGCGCGCGCTCGCGAGAAGCGCGAAGAGTTCGGGGCGCACGAGGCGGTCCCAGTCCCTGTTGCGTTCGGGGTCCTCGCCGGGGTCGGGGAAGAGGCGGCGCTGCACGTCGTCGGGCTGGCCGGCCGCGAGGAGGTCGGGCAACTCGAGCAGCACCGTGACGAACCAGGGCGCGAGGTCCGAGAGCACGACGCTTCCGTCGGGCCGCCGCGCGACGACCGGGGGGATCATGCGCCCACCGGTTCGGTGCTCGCGAGAAGCTGGTAGGCGTGCAGCCGCTGCACGTAGACCTCCGCGCGCTCGCGCGCCCCGGTCCAGACGATCGCGCGGCCCTTCGTGTGGACCGTCATCATGAGGTGGTGCGCCTTCGCGTGGTCGTAGCCGAAGAGGCGTTGCAACACCATCGTGACGTAGCTCATCAGCGTGATCGGGTCGTTGTGGACGATGACGTTCCAGGGCGGCGCGAGCTTGGTCGAGGTCTCGACCTCGGGCTCGGCGAGTACGCCCGGCTCGGGGGCCATCGCCTCAAGCATACACCCTGACGCGGAGCGCGGCCGGTCGCCTACAATGCGTGGCACCGTGCCCGGCGCGACTCTCCACCCGTTCGACCGGGTCCGCTGGACCCGCCGCGCCGCGACGCTGACCGACGAAGGCGGGAGGGCCGCCTTCCTGCTCGACGGCGTCGAGGCGCCGGAGGCGTGGTCCGACGCGGCGGTCGGCATCGTCGCGAGCCGCTACTTCCGCGGCGGCGAGCGGGAGGAGCGGAGCGTCCGCGACCTGCTCGCCCGCGTCGGCGGCACGCTGGCGCGATGGGTCGTCGAGCAGGGGCTCGCGGGGCCGGCGTACGAGGCCGACCTGCTCGGCCTGCTCGTGACCCAGCGCGGCGCGTTCAACTCGCCGGTCTGGTTCAACGTCGGCGTGGACGACCGGCCGCAGTGCTCGGCCTGCTTCATCCTCTCCGTCGAGGACACGCTGCGATCGATCCTCGACCTTGCGCGGATCGAAGGGCTCATCTTCCAGCGCGGCTCCGGCGCCGGCACCAACCTCAGCACGCTGCGCAGCAGCCGCGAGCACCTGGCCGGCGGCGGCACCGCCTCGGGGCCGGTCAGCTTCATGCGCGGCTACGACGCGTTCGCGGGCGTCGTGAAGTCCGGCGGGCGCACGCGCCGCGCCGCGAAGATGCAGATCCTCGACGCGGCCCACGCCGACATCGTCGAGTTCGTGCAGTGCAAGGCGAAGGAGGAGCGCAAGGCGCGGGCGCTCCTGGCCGCCGGGTTCGGCGGCGGCCTCGACGGCGACGCGAGCCGGAGCGTCGCGTTCCAGAACAGCAACCTCTCCGTGCGCGCGCCGGACGCGTTCTTCGCGGCGGTCGAGCGCGATGCGATCTGGACCACGCGCGAGGTGACGACGGGCGCCGCCGCCGACCGGATGCCCGCGCGCGCGCTGCTGCGCGCGATCGCCGAGGCCGCGTGGGAGTGCGGCGACCCGGGCGTGCAGTACGACGGCGCGATCCAGGCTTGGAACCCCTGCCCTTCCGCCGGGCGCATCGCCGCGAGCAACCCGTGCAGCGAGTACCTCTTCCTCGACGACACCGCGTGCAACCTCGCGTCGCTGAACCTGCTCCGCTTCCTCCGCGGCGACGGCACCTTCGACATCGCCGCCTACCGGCGCGACATCGGGATCCTCTTCCGCGCGATGGAGGCGATCGTCGACTCCGCCTCCTACCCGACCGAGCTCATCGCCGCCCGCAGCCGCCGCTTCCGCCCGCTCGGCCTCGGATACAGCAACCTCGGCGCGCTGCTGATGGCGCTCGGGCTCCCCTACGACTCCGACGAGGCGCGCGGGTGGGCGGCCGCGTTGACCGCGCTGCTCACCGGGGAGGCCTACCGCGTCTCGGCGGAGATCGCCGCCCTCCGCGGCGCCTGCGAGGGGTTTGGTCCCGGCTTCCTTGCCGTGCTCGAGCGCCATCGCGCGTCGATCTCAGGGGGTCCGGGGGATTTGGTGGGCGCCGCCCGGACTGCGTGGGACGAGGCCCTCGCCCTCGCGCGGCGCCACGGCGTGCGCAACGCGCAGGCGACCGTCCTCGCGCCGACGGGAACCATCTCCTTCATGATGGACTGCGACACGACGGGCATCGAACCCGACATGGCGCTGGTTAAGCACAAGCGCCTCGCGGGGGGCGGGACCCTGCGCCTGGTCAACCATGTCTTGCCCCAGGCGCTGGCGCGTCTCGGCTACGGCGCGCAGTCGTCCGCGGACATCCTTCGCCACGTGGACGAGCACGAGACCATCGACGGCGCGCCCGGCCTTCGGGAGGAGCACCGCCCGGTCTTCCACTGCGCCCACGAGATCCCCCCCGAAGGCCACCTCGCCATGATGGCCGCCGTCCAACCCCTCCTCAGCGGCGGCATCAGCAAAACCGTCAACCTCCCCGCGGACGCCTCTGCCGCAGACATCGAACGCCTCTACCTCTCCGCCTGGCGCCACGGCCTCAAGTCCCTCGCCATCTACCGCGCCTCCAGCAAGTCCGCCTCCCCCCTCGCCTGCCTCTGCGAGTAAGCGCCCACCCCGCGCACCCCCCAAGGGAGCAGAAGCCGTGGCGTAAGTCCATGGGGAGGAACAGGTTAGGAGGGGTGAGGTGCGGTACGGGTGCCGCAGGTCCGGTGCGAATGGGGCGGTCGTGATGCGGCGGGGTAGGAGGAGGACGAGGGGGGGGCTGCGGCCTCGGCGGTGAGCCTGCGTTCGCTCTTGGGTCTTGGGGAGAGGCGCAGATGTTTGGTCACCGCATCTGAGTGGCGCATCGTGCGCGCGCCCCCTAGAATCCCGCGATGCAATTCCGCCATAGCCTGCTTCTCCCCGCCCTTCTGCTCTTCGCCGGATGCCCCGGCGGCATCGACACCCCTGAGGAGGCGATCCACGAGTCCGTCTCGATCATGGAAGACATGGCCGACGTGCTCGAGGGCGTCAAGGACAAGAAGACCGCCGAGGCGGCCAAGGGCAAGCTCCAGAGCCTCAAGAAGCGGATGGACGAGGTCGAGAAGGCGATGTCCGGAATGAAGACGCCGGAGGAGCCGGACGAGGCGACCATCAAGAAGCTCGCCGAGCCGATGATGAAGGCGCAGGAGCGGCTCGGCAAGGAGATGATGAGGATCGCCATGAATCCCGAACTCGCCCAGGTGCTCGAGGGCGCGATGGACGGCATGCCCCGAGGCCGTTAGCGGCATTCGTCGGCGCTCGCGTAGACTGGGCGGAATGCGTTCCCCCCGGGCCCCCCTCTGGATCCTCCTTCTGTCCGCGGGCGTGGCCCTCGCGGGACCCGACCTCGACAAGCTGCGCGCGTCGGTGGTGCAGGTCTACACCGTCTCGCAGCCGGAGGACTATGCGCGTCCCTGGCAGCGGTCGCAGCCGGAGAGCTCCGGGGGCAGCGCGTTCTTCATCGGCGACAAGATGCTGATGACCAACGCGCACGTCATCAGCGACGCGAAGAACCTGATGGTGAAGCGCGCCGACCGGCCGGCGCGCTACGCGGCGCGGGTCCTCTTCGCCGGCCACGACTGCGACCTCGCGCTGATCACCGTGGATGACGCGGCGTTCTGGGAGGGGATGGAGCCGCTGCGCATCGGCGTCCAGCCGGAGATGCGGAGCGCGGTCGCGACGATCGGCTATCCGATGGGGGGCAACAAGCTGTCGATCACCGAGGGGGTCGTCTCCCGGATCGAGCTGCACAGCTACGCGCACAGCGGCGCGGACCAGCACCTGACGATCCAGACCGATGCCGCGATCAACCCGGGGAACAGCGGCGGCCCGGTGATCCAGGACGGCATGGTCGTCGGCGTGGCCTTCCAGGGGCAGTTCTTCTCGCAGAACATCGGCTACATGATCCCGCCGTCGGTGATGCAACACTTCCTCGACGACGTCGCGGACGGAGTCTACCACGGCTACCCGGAGCTCGGCGTCGACACGGCGAAGCTCGAGAACGAGCACCTGCGCGCCTACCTCGAGGTGCCGGAGGGCGAGACCGGCGTCGTCGTGCTGAAGGCGACGCCCTACGCGAGCTGCGTCGGGCTCTTGCAGCGCAACGACGTGCTGCACAAGATCGACGGCATCCCGATCGAGAACGACGGCACCGTGAAGGTGGGGGACGAGTTCTTCGAGTTCGAGTTCATCGTCGAGGGCAAGCAGATCGGCGAGACGGTGACGCTGACGGTGCGCCGGGACGGCAAGCTCGTGGACGTGCCGGTGCGCCTCAAGAAGTGGGGCGCGCGGATGAGCACCGCGTCGGCCTACGACCGCAGGCCGGAGTATCTCGTGCTCGGGGGCTACGTCTTCCTGCCGCTCTCGATGAACTACCTGATGCGGTCGCGGGGCGACGAGGATCTTGTCTACTACATCCAGCAGTACTACCGCACCGTCGCCGAGGAGGGCAAGACCCGCGAGCAGCTCGTGCTGCTGAGCCAGGTGCTGCCGCATCCGAGCACGAAGTACCGCGACTACGGCAACGCGATCGTGCTCGCGGTGGACGGCCAGACCCCGAACGACTTCCGCCATTTCGTCGAACTGGTCGACGGGGCGAAGGGGGATCTCGTCAAGATCGACTTCGAGGGGATCAACGTGGCGCCGCTGATCCTCGACCGGAAGAAGATCGCGTCCGTCCACAAGGAGATCCTGCAGCGCTACGGCATCGGCGAGGATCGCCACGTCGAAGGAGCCCGCTAGCATGCGCCTCGCCGCCCTCGCTTTCCTGGCGCTCGTCGCCCCCGCCGCCCGGGCGCAGGACGACCTCGCCCCGCTGCTGCGCGGCGCGCTCGTCGAGATCCGCGTGACGAGCCAGTCCTACGACGCGCGCTCTCCGTGGAACAAGCAGCCGCAGCGCGACTGGTCGGGGCAGGGGGTGATGATCCAGCCCGGCGTCGTGCTGACGTCGAGCAGCGTCGTGCAGGACCAGGTCATGCTCGAGGTGAGCGTCGCGAACAGCGCGCGGCGCTACCCGGCGCGGCTCAAGCACGTGGACGGCCGGCTCGGCCTCGCCTTGGTCGAGATCACCGATCCCGATCTCGCGGCCTCGATGAAGCCGCTGCCCCTCGGGGAGCCGGTGCGCCTCGACGACGAATTCGACATCTACATGCTCGGCCAGGACAACGTGCTCGAGCGGAGCACCGCGCGGGTGGTCCGCGCCGACGCGCAGCAGACGCGGTTGACGTTGCGGCTCAAGACCACCTGCTCCGACAGCGGCCGCGGCCAGGTGGCGCTGCGCGGCGGCAGGATCGTCGGGCTGTTGCAGTCGACGGTGCCGAACCGGCAGGAGGGGGTGCTGCTGTCGCTCGAGACGATCCGCCGCTATCTCGCCGACTTCGACGACGGGACCTACCACGGCTGCCCCGGCCCCGGCATGTTCATCCAGCCGCTCCTGCGCGAGGACCTTCGCACCTACTACGGCGTCGGCGCGGACCGGCATGGCATCGTCGTCTCCCGCGTGATCCAGGGGCGCACCGGCGACGGCGTGGCGCGCGAGGGCGACGTGCTGCTCGCGGTGGACGGCTACGCGATCGACGACGAGGGGAAGTTCACGCACGAACTGCACGGCCGCCTCGCCGCGAGCTACCTCTTCCAGGGGCGCCGCTACGCCGGCGACCGGATCCCGCTCCAGCTCCTCCGCGGCGGACAGACGCTCGACGTCGAGGTCGAGCTGAAGGGCCTCACCGAAGCCGAGATGCTCGTTCCCGAGGGGGGCTCCGGCACGCGGCCGGAGTTCCTCGTCGCCGGCGGCCTCGTGATCCTCGAGCTCGACAAGCAGCTCACGCGGATGATCGGCCGCTCCCCGGGCGGCGTCATCCTGCGCCGCTACGCCGACCGCGCCGAGTGGGACCCGCCGCAGGACCGCCGCCGGATCGTCTTCGTCGACCGCGTCTACGCCGACCCGGCCAACAAGGGGTTCGAGGATCTCTCGCAGACGCCGCTTGCCCGTGTCAATGGCATGCCGATCCGCGAGATCGCCGACGTCGCGAAGGCGCTCGAGACGTCGCCGACCGCCTTCCACGTCTTCCAGTTCGAGGGTGTGGAATCCGACTTCGTCATTCCCGCGGGGCAACTGGGCGAGATCAACGCGCGGATCGCCGCCGCCTACCGCATCACGCGCCTGCGCCACTTGAGCGGTGATCCGGAGTAGGCGGCGTCAGTCCACCTCCAGCACCGCCACGCGGAGGATGCCCGCCCCGACCGCGACGAGCCGGAGCCGCCCGGCGGCGGGACACTCCCCTTCCCAAGGCCCATCCCCTTCGATCGTCGCCAGCGGAACGAACGCCCTTGCGGCGTTCGCGGCGACGAACCGCGCGCGCGCCTGCGCCGCCGCGTCGCCTTCCAACACGGGCGCGGGCTCCGGCACCGCCGCAAGGAGGGCGACCTCGAGGCGCGTCGCGCCGGGAACGCGCTCCGCCGACCAGCGGCGGTCTAGGAGCTTCGCCGCGAGCGGCTCCGGGAGCGGCAGCCGCAGCGCCGGATCCCCGAGCAGCGCGTACATGTGCCTCTGGTCCTCGCGCAACTTCGCGACGTCGATCGTCTCTTCGAGCTTGCCCTCGACGTCGCGCAGCGAGAACTCGATCAGCGCATCCCGCTCCTCGCCCGCGCGGCGCTGCGCCTCCTGCCAGAGATCGCCGAGCCGGGGGCGGCGTCCGTACGCCCCGTCGAGCGCCTTCAGCATCGCCACGCCGCTGAAGTAGTTCGTGAGCGGATGCGACTCGGTCGTGGCGCCGACCACCGCGACGGGCCCGCCGGGCTCGAAGAGGCAGGCCTCCGCGAGCGTCTCCTCCCCGCCGTCGAACCGCGCGCAGTCGCAGGTGAGCAGCACGAGCGGCGCCGCGGGCCCGTCGCCGCCGCCCTTGCGCACATCCGCGACCTCGTACCAGATCGGCTGCCCCTGGTGGTTCATCGAGAAGAGCGCCGTCTCGTGGGCGTGCGCGACGGCGGCGTTGAGGATCGACCCTTCGCGCATCGCGTCCGAGAAGAGCGCGGGCTGATCCGGCGGCCATCCGCAGAGCGGCTGCTTCTCGTCGCCCGAGATCATCCACGCGCCCGCCCACGCCGGCGCCAGTCGCCGCACCGTGTGCACGAGAAGCCCCGTCGCCATCGCGTCGACCGCGCCTCCGTAGCCCGGCGCGCCGGCCCAGACGACGAGCCGCAGGTCGCTTCCCGAAGGCGCGCGCGCCTCGTAGGCGACCACCTTCGCCACCACCGCCGCGACCTGCTCCGGCGTGCGCGCGGGAATGCGGCCCACCGGGCACTCCGCCCACGCGGAGTCGTCGGCGTAGGTGGGGGCCTGCTGCCGCCGCCAGCGGTAGAGTTCTCTGCGCGGCGCGGGCAGCCTCCAGGGTTCGGCGCCGCTGCCGGGGGCGTCGTCGCCGACGAGGAGCAGGTAGGAGGGGGCGCGGGGGAGGGCGCGGAGCGGAGCCGCCCCGCCTCCCTGCAGCAGCGCGACCTCCATCCCCTGCGCGCGCCGCAGCGCGGCGAGCGGTTCGAGGCGGGCGAGCAGCGACTTCTCGCCGAGCGCGACCCAGAGCGGCCGCTCCGCGTCGCCCGCGAGCGCCGCGGCGGCGAGGAGCAGGGGGGCGAGCAGCGTGCGCACGTCGTTCCTCGCGCCTGCGCGAAGCCTATTCCTGCAAGTGGACGCTCTCGCCCTCGTCGGCGGGGCGCGTCTCCGGGTGGCGCATCAGGAAGCGAGCGCAGGTGTTCCAGCGCAGCAGCGCATCGTCGTTCTCCGGCGCGCGCCCGCGTTCGGCCGTCTCGTAGTGTTGCATCGCCTGCCGGAGCAGGTCGTAGGCGATGTGGCCGGAAGCGGGGGTGGCGCGGCGATGGTGCACCTTGGCGGCGCGCTCGCAGATGATGCCGGAGTAGTAGGCGCGCTCGTAGGGGCCGGCGAGCCGCGCGGCCACGCCCTTCGCCTCCTTCATCCGGGCGGTCAGCGCGGTGGCGAACTGGTCGGTCAGCGCGAGGATCAGCGTGACGAGGGCGGCGGGGTGGTCCGGTTCGACCTCGAGCACGTCGCGGCAGATGCTCTCGGCCTCGAGCGGTTCGTTCAGGAGCCGGTAGTGCTCGGCCCTCTGCAGCGCGGCGGGGATCGAGGAGCGGGCGAGGGACTTGAGTTGAAACATGAAAGCCCTCCGGGGGTCACTTCCGGCCGGTGAGTTTGCGCCAGAGCCAGAGGACCGGATCGTAGTACCGGTCCACGATCCGCTCCTTGAGCGGGATGATCGCGTTGTCGGTGATCTGGATGCTCTCGGGGCAGACCTCGGTGCAGCACTTTGTGATGTTGCAGAAGCCGATGCCCATTTCGCCCTTGATCAGCGCGCTGCGGTCCTCGCCGTCGATCGGGTGCATCTCGAGCCCCGCGAGGCGGACGAAGAACCGCGGCCCGCCGAAAGAGGCCTCCTGCCGGTGCTCGCGCAGCACGTGGCAGACGTTCTGGCAGAGGAAGCACTCGATGCACTTGCGGAACTCCTGCACCCGGTCGGCCTCGGCCTGGGAGAACCTCCAATCGGTCCCCGCGCGCGGCTTGAAGGCGGGGATCCTGCGGTTGACCTTGTAGTTCCACGAGACGTCGCAGGCGAGATCCTTCAGGACCGGGAAGGTCTTCATCGGCCGGATCGAGATCGGTTCGCCGGGCGGGTACTTGTCCATCCGGTCCATGCAGAGCAGGCGGGGCTTGCCGTTGACCTCGGCGCCGCAGGAGCCGCAGCGGCCGGCCTTGCAATTCCAGCGGCAGGCGAGGTCGGAGGCCTGCGACGCTTGCAGCGCATGCACCGCGTCGAGGACCACCATCCCCGGCTGCAGCGGCACCGTGTAGTCGACCATCTCGCCCGCGTGGTTGTCGCCGCGGTAGATGCTCAGCGTCGCTTGCTCGGCCATGGGTTTGCTCCGGATCCGTTTCGGGCTAGTCCTTCAGCAGCGCCCGCAACTCCTCGGGCACCTCGGGCAGCGGTTCGCGGGAGACCGCGAGGGACTCGCCCCTCTTGCGGACGAGCAGGTTGCACTTGCCCCAGGCGGGGTCGGTCTCGGGGAAGTCCTCGCGGGTGTGTCCGCCGCGGCTCTCGGTGCGCTCCAGCGCGGCCCGCGTGACGGCCTCGCTGATGTCGATCATGTTGGTGAGGTCGAGGGCGAGGTGCCAGCCGGGGTTGTACTGGATGTTGCCGCCGACCTTGACCTGCGCGGCGCGCGCCCTCAGCTTCGCGAGCTCCTCGAGGGCGAGCTTCAGGTCCTCCGCGGACCTCACGATCCCGACGAGCTTCTGCATCATCGTTTGCAACTGCTCGTGCAGCGCGTAGGGGTTCTCCCCGGAGGTCCGCCCGAACGGCTCGAGCGACCGCCGCGCCACGCGGGCGACCTCCTCCGCGTCGATCGCGTGCAGCCGCGCCTGCCGCGCGTGCCGGGCGGCGAATTCGCCGGCGCGCTTGCCGAAGACGAGCAGGTCCGATAGCGAGTTGCCCCCGAGCCGGTTGGCCCCGTGCATGCCGCCGCCGACCTCGCCCGCCGCGAAGAGCCCGCGGACCGTGGACTCCTGCGTCTCCGGATGGACGCGCACGCCGCCCATCATGTAGTGGCAGGTGGGGCCGACCTCCATCGGCTCCTTCGTGATGTCGACGTCGGCCAACTGCTTGAACTGGTGGTACATGCCGGGCAGCTTGCGGACGATCTCCGCCGCGCTGCGCCGGGACGCGATGTCGAGGAAGACCCCGCCGTGCGGCGAGCCGCGGCCGGCCCGCACCTCGCGGCGGATCGCCCGCGCGACGACGTCGCGCGTCAGCAGTTCGGGCGGCCGGCGCGCCTCCGGGGCCCGCCCGGCCACGACCGCCCCGATCCAGCGGTTCGCCTCCTCCTCGGTGTCGGCGAACTCGGCCTTGTACATCTCCGGGACGTTGTCGAACATGAAGCGTTGGCCGAGGCTGTTCTTCAGCACGCCGCCCTCGCCGCGGACCCCCTCGGTGATCAGCGTGCCGCGCACGCTGGGCGGCCAGACCATCCCGGTCGGATGGAACTGCACGAACTCCATGTCGATCAGGTCCGCCTGCGCCCAGAGCGCCATCGCGTGGCCGTCCGCGGTGTACTCCCACGAGTTCGAGTTGATCTCCCAGCAGCGGCCGATGCCTCCCGTCGCCAGCACGATCGCCTTCGCGCGGAAGAGCACGAACCGCCCCGAGTCGCGCCAGTAGCCGAAGGCGCCGGCGACATGGTCGCCCTCCTTCAGGATCCAGCGCATCGTGCACTCCATGTGGACGTCGATGCCCTGGTGCACGCCGCGGTCCTGCAGCGTGCGGATCATCTCGAGCCCCGTCCGGTCGCCGACGTGCGCGAGGCGGGCGAACTGGTGGCCGCCGAAGTTGCGCTGCAAGATGCCGCCCGCCGGCGTGCGGTCGAAAACGGCGCCCCACTCCTGCAACTCCAGCACGCGGGCGGGCGCCTCCTGCGCGTGCAACTGGGCCATCCGCCACTGGTTCAGGTACTTGCCGCCCTTCATCGTGTCGCGGAAGTGGACCTGCCAGCCGTCGCGCGCATCGACGCTGGCGAGCGCCGCGGCGATGCCCCCCTCGGCCATGACCGTATGCGCCTTGCCTAGGAGCGACTTGCAGACCAGCGCCGTCTTCGCTCCCGCGGCGGAGGCCTCGATGGCCGCCCGCAAGCCGGCGCCCCCGGCGCCGATCACGAGCACGTCGTACTCGTGCGTCTCGTACTTGTCCATGGCAGTCAATCAGATGAACCGGAAGTCGGTGATGCGGCCCGAGGCCACCATCCAGACGTAGAAGTCGGCGAAGCCGACGCCGAAGAGGCTCGTCCAGGCGAAGAACATGTGGTGCTTGTTGAGCCCGGAGACCCACGCCCAGAGGCGATGACGCGTCTGCGAGAGGCGGTCGAGGCGTCCCCCGACGAGGTGCCGCAGCGAGTGGCAGGAGAAGGTGTAGAGCGTCAGCAGCGACGTGTTGACGGCGAGCACGAGCGTCCCCACGCTGACGCCGAAGCCGTTTCTCCAGCGCATCGCGTGGACCACATCGAGCCAGAGCAGCACGAGGAAGCCCAGCGCGATGTAGAGGAAGTACCGGTGCAGGTTCTGGAAGAGCAGGATCCGCGTCTCGCCCTTGTAGGCGAGCCCGCGCTTGAACCCGCAGAGGCTCGAAGGCTCGCCGACGGCGCACGCCACCGGGTCGAGCAGGAAGGCGCGATAGTAGGCCTTGCGATAGTAGTAGCAGGTGAGCCGGAAGCCGCCGGGCGCCCAGAGGATCAGGAAGGCCGGCGAGATCCACGCCAGCGAAGCGGGCAGCACGAGCAGCGGCGAATAGAAGGGCGAGAGCAGATAGGCGTGGTCGGGCAGGATGCCGGAGTGGCTGCCGATCCCGAGTTCGTAGTTCGCGTTGAGCAGCGCCCGCGCCGTGGAGTAGACGACGAACGCCGCGAGGCTAAGCCCCGTCGCCAACGGACCCGCCCACCACGCGTCGCGGCGCGCCGTGGCGCCGAAACCGCAGCCACCCGCCCGCGACGTGGCCGGCACCGAATCGACCTGCGCCATGAACTGCACCGCTCCCAGGTAAGGGGAAGTCCCACGCCCACCGCCGTGGAGTTGCCGGGTAGGGAATACGGCCACTCTTGCGGCTTGTCAAGCGCCCGGGTGCATGGCGAGGGGCCCGTCGCCCGCTCTGCGGGCCATGGGCCCCAAGGGCCGGGGAGGATAGGGCGGGTCGGTCGGTGATCGAGAGGGGGATCGGGGGAGAGACCGCGCGGCCGAGCCAAGGCGGCGCCTCGGGTTCGCCGGCGCGCCGGTGGCTCTCCCGGGGGAAGAGGCCGATCCGACTGAGCGTACGCGCCCGTCCTTTCGCTGAGTCGACGTGCAGCCATCGACCCTCTCGCCGACGCCGCTGCGGATCGGTGCACCGAGGACTCGTCTCGCGGCGCGGATTCTATAGACTTCGGGGCGATGGCAGCGCCGTTCGCCGGGGTCGCGGTCGAGGAGCCGGTCTCGCTGGATTTTTCGGCGGGGGGGCGGGGGCTATTGCTCGATCACGGGGGGAGGAGGCTACGGATCGAGGGGGAATCGGAACAGCGGCTTCCGGAAATCGCCTGCAGTGCGCGCTGGCTATCGGAACAACCGATTCTGCTCGTGAAGTGGGGACAGACCCCCCTGTTCGGGGGGGTACTGCCCTCCGGGACGCCGGTGGTCGGCTACCCGCCCGAGTCCGTCGCATCGGACGGGATCGTCTTCTCGCTCCTCGGCGACCCTCCCGTCCACTACCGGGAGCCGCCGCTCCCCGGCGTCTCCGCGATCGCGGTCGAGTCGGGCGCGCTCTGGCTGCTCGGCGGCTGTCGCGCGGTTCGGATGCGCCGAGGCCGCGGCGGATTCTCCGTCGCCCGGACCGTGGTGCTGCCGGCGGAGCCCACCGCCGCCTGCATCGGACCCGACGGCGCGCTCTACGTGGGCTGCGGTTCGCGCCTGGTCCGCGTCTTCGGGGAGGCGCCCGATCCCCCGGACCCCCTGGCCGTTCGACTCGTGGATCTCGCCCGGCGCGGCACGCGGCTCTTCGGTCTTGCCGAGGAAGGGATCGTCGACCTGACCGCGCATGTTCCTGCGGCCGAGGGCGAAGGCCCGCGCTTCGCCCTCCCCTCGTGCACCGAGTGACGCCCCTCGCGCGCATCCTCTTCGCGGTCACGATGGGCCTCTGGCTGCTGCTGCTGATCGGCACCGTGCGCGCGCACAGGCTCGCGCCGAAGGTCGACCTCGCCGGGACGTGGGCGGGCACGGTCGCGGCGGCCGCGCTTCTCTTCGGGCGCGTCGGCTACGGCCTTGCGTGGGCGCTCGCGCTGCTGCTCGTCTGCCTGATGGCGGCGATCGGCCTCTACGACCGCGCGGTGCTGCTGCCGTCGCTCGAGGCCGCGCTGCGTCGCGCCGGCCACGACGCGAAGTGGGAGGAGGAGTGGCGCTTCCTGCGGCGGATGGCGGCGTGGGGGCGCGGGCTCTTGGTCGCGAAGGGGCTCGTCGCCCTGGTGGCCGGGCTCGTTGCCTAGCCCGCAGCGCCCGCGCCGGGACGGAGAATGCGGTCCGCCTGCTAGAATCGCCGGCCACAGGAGATCCCGATGGGCGTAGATCTGGTCCAGTACAGCGTTCGCGACGGCATCGCGACGATCACCCTCGATGACCCGCCGGTCAACGGCTACACCTACGAGATGAACAGCCAGGTCGACGCGGCCGTCGTCAAGGCCCGCTTCGACACGGGGGTGCACGTGATCGTGCTGCGCGGCGCGGGCGACAAGTTCTTCTGCGCCGGCGCCAACATCAAGATGCTCGCGAGCGTCGACCCGACCTTCAAGTACTACTTCTGCCTCCATGCCAACGAGACGCTCTCGCGCCTCGAGCAGACGCCGAAGCTGACGATTGCCGCGCTGAACGGCCACTGTGTCGGCGGCGGCCTCGAGTACGCGATGGCGTGCGACCTCCGCATCGCGCGCAAGGGGGGCGGCATGACCGGCCTCCCCGAGGTCTCGCTGGGCGTCCTGCCCGGCACCGGCGGCACGCAGCGCCTCGCCCGCATCGTCGGCAAGAGCAAGGCGATCGAGCTGATGGTCGAGGGGACCAACTTCTCGTTCGAGGAGGCGCAGAAGCTCGGCATCGTGAACAAGGTCTTCGACGCGAAGGACGCGGAGTCCTTCATGGGTCAGGTCTACGAGTACGCGAAGCAGTTCGTGCCGCCCCACAAGGCGAGCATGGCCGTCGGCCACATCAAGCGCGCGGTGCAGACCGGCACCGAGGTGCCGCTCGAGTACGGCCTCGCGCTCGAGCGCGAGCTCCAGGCGAAGCTCTTCAGCAGCGCCGACGCGAAGATCGGCCTCAACGCCTACGTGCAGAAGAACAAGCCCGAGTTCACCGGCAAGTAGGCGCGGCCGGTGCCGATCCGCGTCGCGATCGAGGGGCGGCTCGCGAGGATCACCCTCGCGCGGCCGCCGTTGAACATCCTCGATCTCGCCCACCTTCGGCACCTCGCCGAAGCGGTGGAGAGTGGGGGGGTGCGGGGGGCCGCGGTCGTCCTGCTCGACGCGGAGGGCAGGTGCTTCTCCGCCGGCAGCGACATCCGCGACCACACGCGCGAGCGCGCGCCGGAGATGCTCGCGACCTTCCACCGGGCCATCGCCGGCCTCCGCGCGTTGGACGCGATCACGGTCGCGGAGGTGCGCGGCGACGCGCTCGGCGGCGGCATGGAACTCGTGCTCGCCTGCGATCTCGCCTACGCGCGCGCGGAGGCGCGCTTCGGCCAGCCCGAGATCGATGTCGGCTGCTTCCCGCCGGTGGCCGCCGCGCTGTTGCCCGGGCGCATCGGCTGGTCGCGGGCGGTCGAGATGATCGCGGGAGGCCGTCGCGTCGATGGCGCGACCGCCGAGCGCTGGGGGCTGATCACCGGGGTGGGGGAGGCGACCTCGATGGTCGGGACGCTCGTGGCGAAGAGCCCCGAGGTGCTGCGCGCGACGAAGGCCGCGCTCCGCGCCGCGACGGTCGAGGGCGCGGAGCGGATCTACCGGGAGCGGCTGCTGCCGCTCCCGGATTGCGCCGAAGGGGTGCGCGCCTTCCTCGAGAAGCGCGCCCCCCGCTGGCAGGGTTGACTATTTCTGGCGGAGCAGCCAGACGAAGCCGGTCATCTCCTCGCGCAGGAACTCCTCGCGCTCGGCGTTGAGCTTCGTGTAGGCCTCCTGCCACTTCTTCTGCGCCTCGCCGCCCGCGTCGCCCGGGTGGGCCTGGAACAGCTCCTGCTGACGCTTCCGCCACTCGGCGTCCTTCGTCCGCGCCGTCCCCTCTTCGACGCCCTTCGCCGCGAAGTAGAGCGTGATCGTGTCGCCGACGAGGAGGTCGAGCTTCCCGTCGCCATCGACGTCGGCGGCCCAGACGCGCGTGTCGCTCGCGGGCGCGGTGCAGTGCGCGTCGCCGAAGCGGATGGCGCCCTCGCCGCCGCGGTGGCCCGAAGGCTCGACGAGCGTGAGGCGGGCGCCGAACTTCGGGGCGGTCTTCGATCCCTCGTTCGGAAACAGGAACGCGCCGCCGCTGGCCGAGCCGCTCAGCAGGTCGAGATCGCCATCGCCGTCCCAGTCGACGAGGAAGGGATCGCTGTGGTGCTCGACCGACATCGCCGTGCCGCCCGCCTCTAGCCAGGTCGCCTTAGGATTCCACGTGCCGTTGCCGTCGCCCTTGAAGATGGCGAAGGTGCCGCGGAAGTTGCCCGAAACGATGTCGAGCTTGCCGTCGCCGTCGAGGTCGCACGCGAAGGGACGCGTGCAGATCTTGTCGATCATCGCGTCGTCGCCGCTGGCCGGGAGGATCAGAGGCTGGCCGTCACTGCCGTTCATCGCCGTCGCCTTCCGGAAGGTGCCGTCCTTCCGCCCCCAGAGCACCTGGAAGAGACCGGCCATGTCGCGGTCCTGCCGCGAGTAGGAGCCCGAGAGGATGTCGAGGTTGCCGTCGCCGTTGAGATCCACGAACTGTGGAGTCGAGGAGGTGCATCACCAGACGCCGGGCACCTGGGCGACCTCGCCCTCGGCCTTCAGCCAGTCGCCCGCCATCAGCTTGGCGCCGCCGAGCCCCTTGTAGAACTTCAGCTTGCCGCCGCTGAACTGGCCGACGACGAGATCGGCTTTGCCGTCTCCATCGACGTCGTGCCAGCAGGGCGCGGCGAAGCCGGGCGCCTCGACCTGCACGACGCGGTCGCCCGCGGTGAGCCGCACCGGCGCCTCGAACCGGGGGCCTTGGGACGGCGACAGGATCAAAGTAACGAGCAGGGACGCATGGATCATTCGGTACCTCCCGCGCTGACTCTGAGCGCTCACCCCACAGGATAACCCCACCGGGCTACGGGCGCCGCCAGATCTGGTGGCCCCCGTCGGCGGTGTAGACGTGCAGGCTGCCGGCGATCACGGTGTAGTGCCCGATCGCGAACCAGCCGCCGGTGCCGGCGGGCTGGTAGGCGAGCACCCCGCCCGACGACCGCCACCGTCCGCGGACCGCGGAGGCCTGGTTCGCCCCTCCGGGGCGCCGGGCGCCCTCGACCTCCCCCCAGGCGCCGCCGAAGGCGTAGCTGCCGTCGGCGGAGAGCGACATGCGGATCCACTCCGACTCCTGCTTGCCGTCGACGACCTTGCCGACGTTCTCGTAGTGCCAGTTGCCGACGATCGCGTCGTCGATGCCGGAGAGCGACGCGACGCGGGCCGCCTCGAGCTTCTTCTCGTCGCGCCTCTCGAAGCGGATCTCGACGCGCTGGTAGTCGCCGCCGTAGCCGTCGGGCACGCGGTAGACCCACTCGAGGTGGTCCTTCCTCAGCCTGGCCTCGAAGGGCATGTCGAAGTTCGAGGCGGGGTGGACGACGTTACCCGTCGCGAGCCCCTCCTTGACCGTGCCGCGGATCGTCCCGTCGAGCCCCGCCCAGCGCAGCGTCCCGCTCAGAGCATCGCCCGTCTGCGCGAGGGTCGCCTCCGCGAGCTGTCCGCGATAGAGCCCGGTGAAGTCGCCGTCGAAGCGGGGGCCGCCACAGGCGGCCAGCAACACCGCGCAGAGGAGAATCGCTCTCGGCATCGTCGATCTCGGACGGCGCCCCTCCGGGCGACCACTTCTCATGATACCGCGAACGCGGGAGGTCGCGCGTGCTGCCGGGGTAGAGCCTCGTCGCGGAGGCGCTCTTCCGCAAGTGACCTTCCCGCACCGGGGGCCCCCCTCCCCGGGCCCCTCCCCAATCGCGGGGCGACGGGGGTAGACTGTCCCGCCCCGATGTCCCTTGCGATGAAAGCCGTCGTCATCCGCGACCACGGGTCGTTCGAGGCGCTGCGGATCGAGCAGCGCCCGGCGCCGGTGCCCGGGCCCGGCGAGGTGCGCGTGCGCGTGAAGGCGGCGGGGCTCAACCACCTCGACACCTGGGTGCGGCGCGGCGTCGAGGGGTTTGCGTTCCCGCTGCCGATCATTCCCGGCTGCGACGGCGCCGGGGTGGCCGAGGCGACCGGCGAGGAGGTCGTGCTCGCCCCCGGCCTCGGCCGGCCGATGGACCGCGACTACGGCATCCTCGGCGAGACGCGGGACGGCACCTGCGCGGAGTGGGTCGTCCTGCCGCGCGCGAACCTGCTGCCGAAGCCGAAGCACCTCTCGTGGGAGGAGGCCTCCTGCTTCGCGCTCGCCTTCCTCACCGCGTGGGCGATGCTCGTGCGGCGCGCGCGCATCCAGCCGGGGGAGTGGGTGCTCGTCCATGCCGCCGGCAGCGGCATCGGTGTCGCGTCGATCCAGATCGCGCGTCTTTTCAACTGTCGCGTCATCGCGACGGCCTCGACCGCCGGGAAGCGCGAGAAGGCGAGGGGGCTCGGGGCCGAGGAGGTGCTCCCGTACGAGGGCTTTGCGAAGGAGTGCCGCCGGATCACCGGCAAGGCGGGCGTCGACGTCGTCGTCGACCACGTCGGGCCCGGGACCTTCGAGGGGTCGGTCGCCTGCCTGCGCAAGGGCGGGCGCCTCGTCACCTGCGGCGGCACGAGCGGCCACGACGTGAAGTTCGACCTGCGCCACCTCTTCTTCAAGAGCCTCTCCTTCCTCGGCCAGACGATGGGGACGCCGGAGGAGTTGCGCACGGTGCTCGGCCACATCGAGGCGGGGCGGCTCCGGCCGGTCGTCGACAGCGTCTTCCCCCTCGCGCGGATCGCCGACGCGCACCGGCGCCTCGCCGAGCGCGCCGTCTTCGGCAAGGTCGTGGTGACCCCGTGACCGGCACGCTGCCCAGCAACCCCGAGTACCCGGCGGACCTTCCCACCCGGCGCGTGCTCGACCACGGATTCGTCGCGCTGGTCGACTCGATGGGGGACGACGCCTGCATCGTGCAGGCGGCCCGCGTCTCCTACGGCAAGGGCACCAAGACCGTGCGCGGCGACAAGGCGCTGATCAGCTACCTGATGCGCCACGGCCACACCACGCCGTTCGAGATGGTCGAGTTCAAGTTCCTGATGCGGCTTCCGGTCTTCGTCGCGCGGCAGGTCGTCCGCCACCGGACCGCCAACATCAACGAGTACTCGGCGCGGTACAGCGAGGTGCCCGACCGCTTCTGGGCGCCCTCGCTCGGTGCGATCGCCGAGCAGGACACCGTGAACCGGCAGGGGCGCTCCGACCACCTGAAGGAGCTGGTCGAGGCGCTGCCCGACGCCGTCGGCCCCCGCACCCCCTGTAGCTACCTTCCCTCGGAGAGGGCCGTCCTCGTCGCCAAGAACGGTCGCGGGATCTCCCGCGCGGCGCTGCTGGTCCACGAGCATCGCGCGGACTTCGCCGCGCACTGGAGCGAGGGGGCCGCGACGGCCGACATGCTTCCCACCGAGGCCTACGCCTATTGGGCCGAGGCGATCCTTTCGTTCTTCCCCGAGCGGCGCGTGCGCCTCGAGAAGATCCGTCAGAGCTTCCGGGACCAGAACGAGAGCGCCTACGCGCTCTACCAGCGCCTGCTCGACGGCGGCGTCGCGCGCGAGATCGCGCGCGGCGTGCTGCCGCTGACGATGTACACCGAGTGGTACTGGAAGATGGACCTGCACAACCTCTTCCACTTCCTGCGGCTCCGGATGGACCCGCACGCGCAGTTCGAGGTGCGCGCGTACGCGGAGGCGATGGCGACCTTCGTGAAGCCGCTCGTGCCGTATGCGTGGGAGGCCTTCGAGGAGGACCGCCTGCGCGGAGCGTTCCTCTCGGCCGCCGAGGCCGACGCGCTGCGCCCGCAGGACGCGGCGGCGCAGCGCGCCGTCTTGCTCGCGCTGCACGAGCGCGGCTACCGGTCGCGGCGGCTCAAGGAGAGCTGTCGGAAGCTCGGCATCGACGAGCGGCTCGTCGACGAACTCTGGCCGCCGGAGGCGACATGAGCGAAGGATCGGTCCTCGTCGAGGTCGCCGACCGGCTGGCGGTCGTCACCTTCCACCGCCCCGAGAAGCGCAACGCGATCGATCAGGCGATGGTGGACGGCCTGCACATCGCGCTCGACGGCCTGCTCGCCCGCGACGACGTGCACGCGTGCGTGCTCACCGGCGCCGGGGGCAAGGCCTTCGTCGGCGGCGCGGACATCGCGCAACTCCGCGAGCGCGACGCGCTCGACGCGCTCCGCACGATCAACGCGACGCTCTTCAACCGCGTCGAGGCGCTCCCCTTCCCGACGATCGCGGCGATCGAGGGCTACTGCCTCGGGGGCGGCTGCGAGCTCGCGATGTGCTGCGACCTGCGGGTGGCCGCCGCCGGGTCGAAGTTCGGGCAGCCCGAGGTGGCGCTCGGGATCATCCCGGCGGCCGGCGGAACCCAGCGTCTGCCCCGCCTCGTCGGGCTGGGCCGGGCGAAGGAGATCGTCTTCACCGGCCGCATCCTCGACGCCGAGGAGGCGCTCCGGATCGGACTCGTGAATGCCGTGGCGCCGGACGGGCAGGCGCTCGCGGCGGCGAGGGCGCTTGCCGAGACGATCCTCCGGAACGGGGCACTCGCCGTGCGCCTCGCGAAGCTCAACCTCAACAACAGCGCCCGCACCGGCCTCGACAGCGGCCTTTTGCTCGAGCAGGTCACCCAGGCAGTTCTCTTCGAAAGCGACGAGAAACGCCGCCGGATGACCGAGTTCCTCGAGCGGCGCCGGAAATAGCGCCCTTGCGCGGGCCGCCGCGGCGGCGCTACGATGGTGACGGAGGCGTGCGGATGCATTCGCACCGGTGGCGCGCGGAATCGGGGGGGGCGGCGTGACGGTGTTGGAGGTGGCGGGGCTCGTCTTCGCCGCGACCGCCGTCGGCGTGTTCGCGTGGGGCCGCCGCAAGTCGGGCTTCGTGCAGCAGCGCGCATTGCGCGAGACGCTGGACACCGTCGGCGAGGCGATGATCGTCTCCGACACGAACGACCGTGTGGTGCTCGCGAACCGCCACGCGGCGCGGCTCTTCGGCATCGCGCCGCAGGACCTCATCGGCAGGGATGTCGAGACGCTGATGCCCGAGCGCTTCCGCATCGCGCACCGAGAGCGCAGACGCCGCTACCACGAGGCGCCGCGGGCGCGCACGCTCGGCCTCGAGGCGCCCGCCTTCGCGCTCTTTCGCGACGGCACCGAGATCCCGGTCGAGGTCACCGTCACGCCGCTCGTGACGGCGCGCGGCACCTTCGTCGTCGGCTCGATCCGGGATGTCAGCGCCCGCCACGTCGCGGAGGAGAAGCTGCGCGACAGCGAGGCGCGCTTCCGGACGCTCGTCGACGACGTGCTCGACAACTCGCAGGTGGGGGTCTGCATCACCGACGCGAACCGCCGCGTCGTCTGGGTCAACCGCGCGTACGAGCAGTACTTCGGCGAGCCCCGCGGCAAGGTCGTCGGCGCGGACGCGAGGAAGATCGTCGACGAGGTGATGGCCCCTAGGGTCGAGGATCCCGCGACGCTGCGCGAGAAGCTGGGGGGGCCCGGGGGGGAGGGCAGCGACCACTTCGAATGCCACGTGCTGCCCGGACCGGGCCGCGGCGAGTCCTGGCTCGCCTGCTGGGTGCAGCCGATCGGGCAGGGGCCCTATAAGGGCGGCCGGATCGAACACTACACCGACATCAGCGAACGCCACCGGGCGGAGAAGACGCTGCGCCTCTTCTCGCACATCGTCCGCGACATGAACATGGGGCTCATCGTCTACCGCCTCGCCGACCCCGAAGACGACCGCTCGCTGCGCGTCGTCACGATCAACCCCGAGGGGGCGAAGCTCGTCGGCCTCGCCTTGAGCGACGTGCTGGGCCGGACGATCGACGAACTCTTCCCCGCGCTCCGCGAGCGGGGGATCCCCGACCTCCTCGCGCGCGTCGCCCGCACCGGCGAGATGCGCGACGTCAGCGACTTCGAGTACGGCGACGAGCGCGTCCAGTCCGCCCACTGGGCCTTCCGCGCCTTTCCGCTGCCCGACCGCTCCGTCGGCGTCGCCTTCGAGAAGGCGGAGTAGCGCCCCCGCTCGGCGGCGGCCTCGCGACCCGATCAAGCTGCGTGCGGGCGCATTCCCTCTCCGGCTTCGTCGCGAGCGGTTGATCCTCGTTGAGGATGGCAACGGCGATCCCGAGAAGCCTTGATATCGTCGGCAGAGCACGAGGAACTTCGCGGGCCCTGTCGGAGGGCTTGCCACGCAGCCAGGGCAAGGCGACTCCCTGCCTGACCGAACCAGCGTGTCCCGCAACGGGAGGGGAGCGGGGGGGGTGCTCCAGGGCCGGGGCCCCCCCGGCCCCCCCGGCCCCCCCGCACGAACCATCACAAGAGAGGCTCGAACAGCGCCGCCGCGTTCGAGACCGCGCGCGCCCAGGCGGAGCGGCGCGCGAAGAGGGCGGGATCGATGCGCTCGGCGCGCGCCAGGTCGGGATCGAAGTGTTCGCGCACGGCGTGCGCGAGGCTGGGATCGGGGATCTCGAGGTCGAGTTCGTAGTTGCAGTGGAAGGAGCGGTGGTCGAAGTTCGAGCTGCCGACGACGGTCCAGGAGTCGTCGACGACGAGCGCCTTTGCGTGAAGGAAGTCGCCGTGGACGGCGCGGATCTCGGCGCCGGCGCCGAGCAGGCGCGCGAAGGAGCGCCGGGCCGCGAGATCGGCCGGGAGGAAATCGGAGCGGTGGGGCACCAGCAGGCGCACGCGGAGGCCGGAGAGGGCCGCCTGCGCGAGCGCGGTCAGCATCGGGTCTCCGGGCACGAAGAAGGGCGAGACGATCAGGATCTCGCGCCGCGCCTCGTGGACGGCCCCGAGCGCGAGTTCGAGGAAGCGCGGCCGCTCCTCGTCGGGGCCGCTCGTGACGACGCGCACCGGGACGGCGCCCGCGGCCACCGGAAGCGGGGCGCGCGGCGTCAGTTCGCCCGGATCGCGCGGATTGTCCCGCGCGATGCACCAGTCCTCGAGGAAGACGCGGCGCATCGCGGCGGCGGCGGGCCCGTCCAGGCGGACGTTGAAGTCGCGGATGCCGCGGCCGATCCGGGACTTCGTGCTGTGGGCGTCCTCCCAGTTCTGGCCGCCGGTGACCGCCGATGTGCCATCGACGAGGAGCAGCTTGCGATGGTTCCGGAAGTTGATCTGCAGCCGGCCGCGCAGCGGGCGCGGCTTCAGGAAGCCGGCCCACGAGACGCCCCCCGCTTCCGCGGCATCGAGCCAGCTCGATCGCAGGCCGTAGGAGCCGAAGCGGTCGAAGAGGAGACGCACCTTGACGCCGTGGCGCGCCTTCGCGACGAGCAGATCCCGGAGGCGCAGCGCGATCGCCCCCTCTTCGAGGATGTAGGTTTCGATGCAGATCTCCTCGCGGGCGCCCGCCATCAGCCCGAACATCTCCTCGTAGGCGCCGTCGTCGCCGCCGAGGAGGCGGACGCGGTTCCCCGCGACGAGCGGGAAGGAGGCGATCCGCTCCGACAGCGCGGCGAGCCTTCCTGTCGCCGACCCGGGCGGGTAGGCGGCGGCCTCGATCGCGACGACGCGGTCGGGGCCGCGCAGGTGGGCGGTCCGCGCGCGCCGGCGGCGGATCGCGTTCGGCTCGGTGTAGACGGCGAACGCGAGATAGAGGAGTGTGCCGAGGATCGGAAGCCACCAGACGGCGAAGAGCCAGGCGACGGCGGTGGCGGGCCGGCGATAGCGGAGCAAGAGGTGGACCGTCGCGGCGCCGGAGACCGCGAGGTCGAAGAGGACGATCGCCTTCGTCAGGATGTCGTGGGCTCCGCGCGCCGGCCGCGGATCCGGTCCACCTCGTTGCGGGCGGTCGCGCCGTCCACGTCGTCGCGGGCGAGCAGCGCGGACGCGACCTCCACCGCCGCCGCGAGCTCCGCGGCGACGACGACGTCGGCGCCGGCCGCGATCAGCCGCGGCCGGTCGGCCAGGTAGCGAGTTCTCACGACGATCCGCAGCTTCGGCGCGAGGCGGCGCGCGGCGCGGATCGCCCGCTCCTCGGCGGTAGGGTCGTTCAGCAGCAGCACGAGTTCCCGGGCGTGCTCCGCGCCGACGAGATGGAGCACCTCGTCGCTCGTGATGTCGCCGAAGAAGGCCGCGGCGCCCTCCTTCGCCGCGCGCCGGACGTTCGCCGGGTTGAGGTCGACGAGCAGGAAGCGCGCGCCGACCGCGCGCAGCGAGCGCGCGAGCTCCTGGCCGGTCATGCCGAACCCGGCGACGATGACATGGTCCACGAGCGGTTCGCTCCCCTCCTCCGCCTCGCGCGCCGGTCGCACGCCCATCTCCTGCGTCAGCGACCGCATGCGCCCCACGCCGGCCGCGAGGTGGGGAGCGAAGGCGATCGCGAGCGGCGTCAGGATCATCGTCAGGCCGGCGGCCGACGCGAAGCGCGCGTCGATGCGGCCCGGCATCAGGCCGGTGCCCTCGGCTGCATGCTCGAGCACGAACGCGAACTCGCCCACCTGGCAGAGCGCCGCGCCGGCGAGGATCGCGACGCTGAGCGGCAGGCGCAGGATCGCGCCGATGACCAGCACGACGGCGAACTTGCCGATGAGGATCCCCGCCGTCATCAGGAAGACCGGCAGCGGGTCGGCGAGGATCGCCGCCGGGTCGAGCAGCATGCCGGCCGAGACGAAGAAGACGCTCGCGAGCACCTCGCGGAGCGGGAGCAGGTCGCCGAGCGCCTGGTGGCGGTAGTCGCTGCCCGACACCGCAAGGCCGCCGAGGAAGGCCCCGAGCGCGAGAGAGATGCCCGCCCCGGAGACGAGATAGGCGGTGCCGAGGCAGATCAGCACGACCGCGAGCACGAAGAGGTCGCGCTGGCGCGTCATCGCGACGAGGTGGAGCGCCTTGGGCACGAGGAAGGAGGCGCCGGCGAGAAGGCCCGCAAGAAGCCCGATCGCCTTCGCCATCGTCCAGAGGATCTCGGCCCCCGAGCCCCCCCCCGTTCCCGCGAGCAGCGGGATCGCGAGCATCATCGGGACGACCAGCAGATCCTGGAAGACGAGCACGCCGAGCGTCAGACGGCCGTGCGGGGCGTCGATCTCGCCGCTCGCCTGCAGGCCGCGCAGCACGATCGCGGTGCTCGACGGGGCGACGAGGCAGCCGAGGAAGATCGCGGAGGAATGCGAGAGGCCGAACTGCACGCCGATCGCCCAGGTCGCGGCGAGGGTGATGCCGACTTGCAGCCCGCCGCCGAGGACGATGGGCCGCCAGAGCCGGCGCATGCGGTCGAGGGAGAGCTCCATGCCGATGCCGAAGAGCAGCATCGCGACGCCGATCTCGGCGAGCACCTCCACCTGCGCGCGCTCGCGCACGAAGCCGAAGCCGCCCGGGCCGAGCATGGCGCCGACGACGAGGAACCCGGCGATGGAGGGAACCTTGAGCCGCCCGAGCAGCCCGACGACGGCGACGGCGGCGGCGAGGATCAGCACGATGTCGCGGAGGAGTTCGTGGCCCGGCATGGGGCACTAGGATATGCGCCCGGCGATGCGACTGCGCGTGATGACGTGGAACATCCACAAGGGGATCGGCGGGCTCGACCGGCGCTACCGCCCCGAGCGGATCGTCGCGGTCATCCGCCACTACCGGCCCGACCTCCTGCTGCTGCAAGAGGTGGACGAAGGGGCGCCGCGCTCGGGCCTCCACCGGCAGGTCGACCACCTCGGCGACGCGGTCGGCCTGCGCCACCGCGCCTACGGCCCGAACGTGCGGATGCGCAACGGCGTCTACGGGAACGCGACCCTCTCCCGGTGGCCGATCGTCGCCCACGCGAACCTCGACCTGACGCTGCCGCTCAAGAAGCGCCGCGGCGCGCTCTACACGCGCATCCGGGTCCGTTCCGGGCGGCGCAGCCGCACGCTGGTGGTCTACAACCTGCACCTGGGCCTTGCCGGGTTTGAACGCGCCGTCCAGATCCGGCGCTTCCTCGCGGCGCAGCCTTTCGCCCATCTGCACCCCTCGACGCCACTGCTCGTCGGCGGCGACTTCAACGACCTGTGGGGCACGCTCGGCAAGCGCTTCCTGAGGCCCGCCGGGTTCGTGCGCGCGGGGGCGCTGGTGCACACCTATCCCGCCTTCCTCCCGGTGCGGCCGCTCGACGGGCTGCATGTGCGGGGGGAGGTGGTGGTGGAGAACGCGTTTTGCGGCCGCATCGGGGTCGCGAGGCAGGCCTCCGATCACCTGCCCCTGCTTGCCGAACTCGATCTGCGGTGATATGGGGTCTGACCCCGATCACCCGCTCCGCCCCCGCCACCAGTGCACAAAGATCGGCATCACGCTCGCGACGATAATGAGCAGGATCACCTTCTCCAAGTGCCGCTGCACCCACTCGATCCTGCCGAGCCAGTAGCCGAGCAGCGAGAGCGAGAAGACCCAGCCGATGCCGCCGAAGACGTTGAACGCGACAAAGCGGCTGTAGTTCATGCCCCCCACGCCGGCCACGACCGGCGCGAAGGTCCGGAGGATCGGCACGAACCTGGCCAGCACGATCGTCTTGCCCCCGTGCTTTTCGTAGAACGCACGGGCCTTCAGCATGTGTTCGCGCTTGAACCAGCGGCTCTCGGGCCGGTCGAGGAGCGCCGGCCCCGCCTTCGCGCCGATCCAGTAGCCGACCGTGTCCCCGATGATCGCCATCGCCGACAGCACGATCAGGACGCCCCAGATCGGAAGCAGACCCCCCCCCGCGGGGCTCGACAGGAACCCCGCGACGAAGAGCAGGCTGTCCCCCGGCAGGAAGAATCCGATCAGCAGGCCCGTCTCGGCAAAGACGATCGCCGCCATGACCGGGATGCCGCCCCACGAGATCAGGGACTTGAGCCCCTCGGGGGTCGAGATCAGGTGCCAGAGGTCGCGGAGGAGATCCACGGGGTATCTATCGGCTGTCGCGGCGCCCGGTCTCACTCATCGAGTTCCCGCGGCCACCCGTCCCTGAGCAGCCGCGACAGCGCGCGGTCCTTGAGCAACCTGCCGCCGGTCTGGCACCGCGCGCAGTAGTTGGTCTCGCGCTCGCCGTGGACGATGCGTTGCACCGGCGCGCCGCAGTCGGGGCAGGGCTTCTTGAAGCGGCCGTGGACGGCCATGCCGTCGCGGAAGGCGGTCACCGTCCGGGGCCAGCCGCCTTCCGCCTCCTCGCGCAGGCGCCGGGTCCAGTGTTGCAACACTTGCAATGCACTGGCATGGAGCCGCGCGATCTCCGCCGCGTCGAGCTGGTCCGTGCGCCGGAGCGGCGACAGGCGCGCGTGGTGGAGGATCTCGTCGCTGTACGCGTTGCCGATGCCGCTGAAGCGTCGCGGGTCGGTGAGGGCGCGCTTCAGCGTGTGCGCACCGCCCAGGACGAGCCGCGGGCCGAACTCCTCCGGCGTCAGCCGGTCCACCTCGGCCCCTCCGGGATCGAGGGCGCGCAGCGCCCCGGCGCCCTGCACGGAATGCAGCGACGCCCGCTTGTGCGAGCCCGCCTCGGTGAGTTGCAGCGACCCCGCGGGGAAGTCGACGGCGAGCAGGCCGAGCTTCGAGTGGAGGGGGGCGCGGGGGGCGCGCCAGTGGAGCCGGCCCGCAATCATCAGGTGGAGGACGAGATGGAGGTCGCCCTCGTGCGAAATGACGATCCGCTTGCCGAGGCGCCCGACCGCGACCACGGGCCTGCCGACCGCGGCGGCAACCGGCGGCTCGACGGTGCGAAGCAGGAACGCGCTCTTGAGCCGGATCGCCTCCGGCGCAGCGCCGATGAGCCGCGCTCGCAGGCAGTCGACGTAGACCTCGACATCCGGAAGCTCCGGCATCGGCGGCCGATCCTACCAGCGTAGGATGGGACGCCGTGGCGACCGCCCTGCTGCTGCTCCTCTGCTGCGCCGACGCGCGTTGGGAGCGGTCGGAGCTCGCCGGAGAGGGGCTGGCGACGCTGCGCGAGGCACCGTCGGAGGGGATCGCCGCGCGCCACTTCGGGGCGTTGCCCTTCGGCGCCGGGCGGCTCCGCGTGGCGGTCGCCGGGGAGCTCCTCTGGATCGACGTGAACCGGGACGGCATGCTCGCGGACGAGCGCCCTCGTGCAGGGAGCAAGGAGGGCGACGGCTACCGGCACGACGCGCGGATCGAGCTGCTGCTGCCCGGGGCCGAGCGGCCACAGCCGCTCGTCCTCGAGGTGCGTTGGGGTGGCGACGCCATCTCCTGGCGCCACGACCAGGTGCTGCGCGGCGGCGTCGAATTCGGCGAGCGCTGGCGTCTCTTCGAGTGCGAGGATCGCAACGGCGACTTCCGGATCGACGGGGCGGATGCCCTGCGGATCGACCTCGACGGCGACGGTCGGCTCGGCCCCGACGAGCGCTTCCCGTTGCCGGAGGCGCCCTGCCGCGTGACGGTCGAGGGGCTCACCGTCGATCTCGCGTTCGACGGCGAGTCGTCGCTGCGGCGCCCGACGCCGGAGGCGCGCGGGAGTGCGCTCGACCAGGCGCGGCGCGCCGGCGGGGACCGCGCCGCCGCGAAGGCGTCCGTGGCCGTCCTCGGCCTCTGCGGCGACGCCGCCGCCGTCGAGGCGGCCCTCGCCGCCGCGTTGCGACACGGCCGCGAGGTCGCCGAAGAGTGCGAGCGCCTGCTCTCCCTCGCGCGCGGTCGCGCCGCCGTCCTCGCGCTCGTCCGCGCGCTCGACGGCGAGTCCGCCGGCCTCGCGCTGCGCATCCTCTCGCGCATCCCCTCCGCGGAGGCCACCGACGGGCTCTGCGGCAGGCTCGCGGTCGAGCGCGACGTCGCGGTGCAGCGCGCGCTCCTCGCGGCGACGATCGACCGCTCCGACGCGCGCGTCCCCGCCCACTGGCTCCGCCTCACCCGGGCGCAGGCGGGCGACGACGTCACGCTGGCGGTCGCCGCGCTGCGCCACGCCGGGTTCGAGCGCGCCGCGCCGCGCGGGGCGCTGCTGCTGCTGCTCGAAGGCCGCTCGTGGGAGGACCGCGTCTACGCCCTCGACGCACTGCGCGACGTGCGCGAATCCTCGATCGCCGCCGTCTGCGGCGCCTGCCTCGGCCACTCCGTCTGGCAGGTGCGCATCGCCGCCGCGGAGGCGCTCGGCCGGATCCGGCTCAAGGCCTCCGTCGGGCCGCTGGTCGAAGCCGTCGGCGCCGAGCGCCACGAGCGCGTCCGCAACGCGATCGCCCGCTCGCTGGAGGCGCTCACCGGCGAGTCGCTGGGGATCCGCGCCGACCTCTGGCGCAAGTGGTGGGAGCGGTGGGGCGCCGCCTTCGCGCCCTCTCCCTCCCCCAAGGCCCCCAAGACTCGCCCTCCGGGGGAGACGAAGACCGTCGCGACCTTCTACGGCATCCCGGTGCTCTCCGACCGCGTCGTCTTCGTCATCGACGAGTCGTCGTCGATGGCGCACGAGGGCCGCTACGATGTCGCGGTCTCCGAACTGCTGCTCGCGGCGGGACGGCTCGGCGCCGATGCGCGCCTCAATGTGATCGCCTTCCAGAGCCACGTCTGGCAGTGGGAGCGGCGGATGCAGCCCATGGCGAAGGCGGCCCTCGCGCGCCTCGGCAAGGAGCTGCGCGCGCGGATCCCGGCCGGGGAGACCTGCCTCTACGACGCGCTGGAGCGGGCGCTCGACGACGAGGAGGTCGAGACGATCTTCCTGCTCTCCGACGGCGCCCCGAATGCGGGCCGGATCACCGCGCCGACCGACATCATGGCGGAGGTGCGCCGGCGCAACCAGCTCCGCCGCGCGACGATCCACTGCGTGTCGATCGGCGACGACTCGTCGCTGCTGAGGTCGATCGCCGCCGCGAACGGTGGCGACTACGTGCGGCGCTAGGTAGACTCCGGCGGATGGAGATCCGTTCGGTCGCGGTCGTCGGCGCGGGCACGATGGGTGCGGGGATCGCGCAGGTCTGCGCGCAGGTGGGGTGCCAGGTGGTCCTCTACGACATCCGCGAGGAACTCGCGCGCAAGGGGAGGGCGGGCATCGAGCGCTTCCTCGCGAAGGGCGTCGAGAAGGGCAAGACGACGGAGGCGGACAAGGAGGCCGTCCTGTCGCGCATCTCGCTCAGCGCCGATCTCGGGGGGGCCGCGGGGGGGTGCGACCTCGTCATCGAGGCGGCGCCGGAGGAGCTCGCGCTGAAGCGGAGGATCTTCGCGCAGGTGGCCGCGGCGGCGCCCGGCCACGCGCTGCTCGCGACGAATACGTCGTCGCTGCCGATCTCGGAGATCGCGCGCGGCAACGCGGCGGCGGCGCGGATCGTCGGCATGCACTTCTTCAACCCGGTGCCGCTGATGAAACTGCTCGAGATCGTCGTCGGGCGCGAGACGGCGCCGGGGACGACGGCGGCGGTGCGTGTCTTCGGCGAGCGCCTCGGCAAGGAGGTCATCACCGTCAAGGACGCGCCCGGGTTCGCGTCGTCTCGCCTCGGCATCTGCATCGCGATGGAGGCGATCCGGATGGTCGAGGCGGGCGTCGCGAGCGCCGACGACATCGACCGCGCGATGGTCTTCGGCTACGGCCACCCGATGGGGCCGCTGCGGCTGACCGACCTCGTCGGCCTCGACGTGCGGATGGCGATCGCGGAGCATCTCGCGACGGCTCTGGGGGCGCCCCACTTCACGCCGCCGGCGCTGCTCCGGACGCTGGTCCAGCAGGGCAAGCTCGGCAAGAAGAGCGGACAAGGGTTCTATGGCTGGAAGGAGTGACCCCTTGGGGGAGGCTCTGGGGACAATGGGGCCCGGATGAGCGACGCGCGGCTGCGGAACAAGGTCGAGGAGACAAAGGAGATCGCGGCCCAGAACGGGCTCAATCTGCGGACGGCGCCGCTGCTCGTCACCTTCGAGATGCCGGTCTGGGGCCTCGGCCTCGCGATGGGGGAGATCGGCGACCTCGCACGGCTTCCCGGCACCGCCTTGGCCGTGATGTCGCCCGACCCGCTCCCGTCGCTGCGGGTGGCGGTGGACAGCGCCCCCTTCCTCCATCTGATCGCGGAGCGCGGGCTCGTGCTCGGGCTCTCCGGCGGAGCGACCGTCCACGTCTACCCCGAGAGCGAGCGGGAACTCGAGTCGTTCGCGGTCGCGCTGCTCGCCGGCACCGCCCCGCAGGGGCTGCAAGTGGCCGTCTCGGCCTATCTCTCGAGCGGACGTCAGGAGGCGACCTTCGAGCGCGGCGCGCCGGAGGCGGCGCCCACGCCGAGGGAGATGCTGCTCGCCTTCCGCCGGAACGGCGCCAATGCCGCCTATGCGAGCGCGGGCGAGGAGGCGCTCGTCGTCGACGACCTGCCCGCCGAACTGGCGGCGGTGCATCGCGCTCTCGGGCGCGACCTCGCCGGCCGGCCGGTGCGGGTCTCGCGTCTTCCGTCGGGCCGCTTCCGCTTAGCGCCCGGCGATGCGCCGCGGCCGCTCGAGCGGGAGCGACTGCAAGTGCTCGCGCAGGAGATCGCGATCTCGTGCGACCGTTTCCTCGAGACGCGCGGCCCGAGCACGTTCGGGTTCGTCACCGAGCCGGTGGCGCGCTGGCGCTACAACCCGGCCGCCGGGGCGCGTCACCTCTCCGGGGTGCTCTTCAACGCCCCCGACACCGTGATCACCCAGCTCGGGCTCCATCCCTTCTCCGGCGAGGGGACGCTCTTCTTCGCCTACGAAGGGACCGAGACGGTCTGGGAGGCCGCGAACAAGGGGATCTCCTGCATCACGGTGCGCGACTTCCTCGAGTACGGGCGGATCCTCGACACGATCCGCCGAGGGCAGTGAGCGTGGGCGTCCGCCTCGTCAGTCCCGCCTCGCTGATGCGCCCCGTCGGGTTCTCCCACGCCGCGGTCGGAAGCGGCAAGGCGATCCACCTCGCGGGCCAGATCGGGGCGGATGCGAGCGGGAAGGTGGTCGATCCCGACGACCTCCCGCGGCAGGTCGCACGGGCGCTCGACAACCTCGTCGTCGCGCTGCGCGCCGCGGGCGGGGAGCCGGGCGACCTCGCGATGGTGCGGATCTTCACGACGGATGTCCCGGGCTATCGCGCGCACCTGCGCGAGATCGGCAAGATCTGGCGCGATCGCATCGGCCGCCACTTCCCCGCGATGGTGCTCGTCGGGGTGTCGCAGCTATACGACCCCGGTGCCAAGATCGAGATCGAGGGCGTCGCCTATGTCGGCTGAGCGCTTGCAGGGGACCGACGGCGTCCGCCGGAAGGTGATCCGCTCGACGGACCCGGCGGTGCGCGGCCTGACGCCGGTGGAGGCGTTCCGGCGGAAGGGGGTCATCACCGAGGAGTTCGCCGAACTCTACGCGTTCGCTTTCGTGCGCGACTTGAAGGGGGAGGTGGCCGTCGGCTGGGATCCTCGCGATCCGGAGGGGTGGTTCACCGGCGCCGTCGTGCGCGGCATCCGCAAGGCGGGTCGCCCCGCCGTCGTGCTCGGCATCCTGCCGACCCCCGGCGTCGCGCTCTATCATGTGTGGCGCGGCACGGACGCGGCGTTCATGGTGACGGCGAGCCACAACTTCCGCGACCAGAACGGCATCAAGATCTTCCAGGGTCCCGACGCCCTCAAGCTCTTTCCGGACGACGACGTGCGTCTGACCGCGCGCGTGCTCGCCCTCGACTTCGCCCGCGACGTGATGCCCCTCCCCGAGCGCGGGACCAGGATCGAGGCCGGCGACGAGGCGCGCCGCCTCTTCCGCGAGTTCCACCTCGACCCCCGCAACAGCTGGCTCTCCGGCGGCGGGGTGCTCGGCGACTTCCCGCTCGTCGTCGACGCCGCCAATGGGGCGATGTCGGGGCTTGCGGCGGAGGTCTTCCGCGCGTTGCACGGAGGAGAGGTCCTCGAGGTCAACAGCGACGTGGAGAGCGGCGAGGTGAACCGGAAGAGCGGCGTCGCCGATCTCGAAGGGGTCCACGAGATCCCGCGCGGGAGCCGGCGGTTCGAGGAGCACCGGGCCGTGCAGGAGGTCTTCCGCTGCCAGGGCAAGGCCGCGATCTTCGACGCGGACGGCGACCGGTTCTACCGCCTCGACTACGACCCGCAAGGCGACGGCGTGCTCGTCCTCTCCGGCGACGAGACCGCCTACCACCAGGCGCGCTTCCTCGGCCCCCCCGCCCCCCACACACGGTATGTCAACACGGTCGAGAGCGACCTCAACGCGGCCCGCGCCGCGCGCGCGCTCGGCTACACGCCGGTCCTGACCGCCGTCGGCGACAAGTGGGTGCTTCGCGAGGCCGCCGACCGCCCGGAGCGCTACGGCATCGGCAGCGAGGAGACCGGGCACAACATCAGCCGCGGTTTCGTGCGGACGCGGGCCGGCGCGGAGCGGCACGTCTTCCTCGGCAACGGGCTCAAGAGCGCGCTGAACACTTTCGTCGCGACGCGCGGCATGGGGCCGCGGGAGGCCGCCCGGCCCTTCGAGCCGGGCTTCAAGAAGACCTTCTACGTCTTCTACACGAGGAAGGACCTGCTGCACGAGGGGAGCGACGTCTTCCGCGGCGTCGCCGACGTAGTGCGCCGCGCCTGCACCCTCGGCCGCGTCGAGGCGCAGCCCCACCCGGCGGAGCCCGACATGCTCTACCTCGCCGTGGTCGAGGCGGGCGGCGGGCAGCGCGACGGCATCTTCGTGCGCAACTCCGGCACCGAGGAGAAGACCGGAGTCAACGTGCGCGGGCCGATGGAGGACGCGCCGGCATTGACGCGGATCGGCGAGGAGGCGCTGCTCTACCTTGCCGGATCGATGAAGGACGATTCCCACCCGATGGCGCAAGCCGAGCGGGCGGTGCTCGAGGCGCTCGCGGCGGGTCCGCTGCCGGCGGACCGCCTCCCCGTCCCCGACGGGGTGAACCGCGAGCGGCTCCTCGACGAGATGGCGAACAAGGCGAAGGTGATCCGCGCCGTCGCGGGCGGATATGAACGGACCGAATGGGGCAAGCGGATGATGGAGGCGTGGCGATGAGTTTCTCCCCCGAGGAGTTCTTCGATCTGGGCGGTTTCGGGCACCGGGCGATCTTCCTCGACTGCGCGCATGTCTGGGACGTCCTCGGCAAGATCGAGGGCTACGTGAGGCAGAAGGTGCGGCCCGACGTCCTCGGGAAGGTCGAGAAGGGGGCCCACCTCTTCGGCGACATCTCGATCGGCAGCGGCACCGTCGTCGAGGCCGGCGCCTACATCCGCGGGCCCGCCATCATCGGGCAGCACTGCCAGATCCGCACCGGCGCCTACCTGCGCGGGGACGTGCTGATCGGCGACGGCTGCATCGTCGGGAACTCCACCGAACTGAAGAACGCGATCCTGCTGAACGGCGCCGCCGCGCCGCACTACAACTACTGCGGCGACAGCGTGCTCGGGAACCGGTCCAACCTCGGCGCCGGCACCAAGCTCTCCAACTTCAAGATCGCCGCCGACAAGAACATCCGCCTGACCGTCGGCGGCGAGGTCGTGGACACCGGGCTCAAGAAGTTCGGCGCGATCCTCGGCGACGGCGCGCAGACCGGCTGCAACTCGGTCCTCAATCCGGGGACGGTTCTCGGGCGCGACGTGCTCGTCTACCCCTGCGCCGCGGTGCGCGGGTACGTGCCCCACCGGACGGTCGTCAAGCTCCGGCAGGCGTTCGACTACGCCACCATGGCGGAAACCCCGCGCTAGGGGGGGGCCGGCTCGCAGGCGGCGGCGATTCCCCGGAGCAATCCGGCGGGAGGGGCTGGCGGGAGGGGCCGCCCCCGGGTATGCTTACGGTCCGTCGGAGCAGCATGCTCTTCAAGTTCGCGGTTCTCGGTGCGCTGGCCCTCGTGCTCTGCGCCGTTCTCTGGGCGCTGATCATCGAGCCGATCATACGCCTCTTCACCGGGGGACGCCCTCTGCGCCGCCGGTCGTAGCGTCGCCGAGGCGCAGGCGCACGAGCAGGTCCTCGAGCCTTTGCCGCGCCAGATCGGGAGGGGCCGCGGGGAGGGGGCTCTTCCGCGCCGCCTCTTCCAGTTCGGCGAAGAGCCGCTCCGGCTCCGCCTGCGGGAGATCCTCGAAGCGCGTCCGCACCTCGCCGGTGCGCATCAGGTGGATGCCCGTCAGCAGCACCCGGGAGGTCCGCAGCCGCGAGAGTTCGTCGCCCCGTGCCGCATGCACCTGCGCGAGCATGCGTGCGTGAGAGAGGTAGTGGTGCGCCATGTGGGTCGAGACGCACTGGCGTGCGATCTCCTTCAGCTCGTCGTGCTCCGGCGACGTCAGCACCACGAGCGGGGAGAGGAGGTGCTCGAGGACCTGTCCGTTCTTCTTGAGCAGGCTCAGGAAGAGCCGGCGCACCTCCAGCGAGAGGAACTCGAACGAGCGCTCCCCGCAGGTGCCGGTGAAGGCGACATGGTCGGGCGGCTCGCGCAGCCCGAGCAGGTCGCGGGCGGGCAGCACATGGCAGGCGCGCACGTCCCACTCCGCATCCGCCTCGCCGAGCCCGGAGAGGGCGTCGCCCGCCAGCGTCGCGTAGAGGAAGCGGTGCGGCACCGCCTCGACCGCCGCCCGCAGCCGCGGATCGATCAGCATCGGCGCGGCCCGGGGAAGGTCAGACGCCGAACTCCGAGAGCTGTTCGTACTCGAGGCCGAGGTCGTTGACGCTCTGCCAGAGGCAGGCGAGCGCCTTTCTCGCGTTGCGGGCGACGCAGGGGGGGATGTCGGTGCGCCCGACGAGCTCCTTGAGCCCTCCGTAGAGCGCCAGCACCTCCCGCTCCACCTCCGTCGTCGCGTTGCCGAGCAGGTCCTTGTCCATCAGGTTCGGGTCCTTTCGTCCTTGAGCCGCTTGGCCTTCAGTTCGAAGCGCGGCAGCGTGCCCGCGGCGGCGAGTTCGACATTGAATCGGAGCCCCTCGTGGTTGCGTGCGAGGTCGGCGCCGAGGTTGCGGAGGGTGGCCGCGGCGGCCTCCGCGCCCGCCGCGTCGGGGCGCAGCTCGATCTTCACGGTGATCTCGTCCTGCACGCTGTCCTTGCGCCAGATCAGGATCTGGAACTCGTCGATCTCGCGGTACTCGCGGACGATCGACTCCACCGCGCGCGGGTAGACGTTGGTGCCGCGGATCAGCTTCATGTCGTCGGACCGGCCGAGGATGCCCCCCTCGTAGATGTCGCCGGTGCGCCCGCAGCCGCAGGTCGCATGCGGCACCTTCTTGACGAGGTCGCCGGTCCTGTAGCGGAGGAGCGGGATGAAGCCTCGGCCGAAGCTCGTGACGATGCGCTCCCCCTGCTCCCCGTAGCCCTTCGGCTCAAGCGTTTCCGGATCGACGACCTCCTCGATGAAGTGGTCCTCGATGATGTGCGTCCCTCCCGGCTGGTGGTCGCACTCGAAGATCATGATCGTGCCGATCTCGGTCATGCCGGCGGTGTCGCCGCATTTCGCGCCCCACTGCTCTTCGAGCATCCTCTTGACGGCGGGGATGCTCCCGGCGGGCTCGCCGCTGACGATCAGCTTGTCCACGGCGCTGCCCGGCAGGTCGATGCCGAGTTCCCGCGCCACCTGCGCCATCCGCAGCGCGTAGGTCGGCGTCGCGCAGACGGTCGTCGCCTTCATCTCGACGATCTGCCGCACGCGGTTCTCCGTCGTCATGTTGCCCGACGGGATCACCAGCGTGCCGATCTTCTCGCAGCAGTAGTGCGCCCCCCAGAAGCCGATGAACGACCCGTAGCTGAACGCGAAGAAGACCGTGTCCTTCGGCCGCACGCCGAAGCCCCAGAAGCCGTAGCCCCACATCTCCGCGATCCACTCCCAGTCCTTCATGCCGTCGAGCACGCGCAGCGGCTGCCGCCCGCTTGTGCCGGAGGTGAGGTGGTAGCGGATCGCCTGCTCCCGCGGCGCCGTCACGAGGTCGCCGAAGAGCGGCTTCTTGGCCTGGCAGTCCATCCACTCCGCGCGCGTCATCACGGGGATGCGCCGGAGGTCGTCGAGGGTCCTGATCTGACCGGGCTGGAAGCCCGCGGCCTCGAACTTGCGCCGGTGGAAGGGGCTCTTCTCCATCGCCAGCGTGCAGAGCCGCTTCAGCTTCTGCGTGCGCAGGCGGTCGAGGTCTTCGCGCCGCATCGTCTCGGTCTTGGGGTTCCAGTAGGGGGTGTCTTTCATTCCGTCCCTGTCTTGTTGGCTCCGGGCTCTTTGGGCCGGTAGATCCTCTGCGCGACGGGCGGGCCGCCTTCCAGATGCGTCGCAATCGCCTCGACGTCCGCGAGGCCCACTCCGCCATACCAGACGTTCTGCGGGTAGACGCAGATCATCGGGCCGTGGCCGCACTGGCTCATGCACCCCGCCTTGTTCACGCGCACCCGCTGTTTCAGGCCGCGCGCCTCCACGGCCTCGCGCAGCGCGCGCCAGACCTCCTCGCTCCCCGCGGAGGGGCAGCTCTTCCCGCCGAGGCAGACGAACGCATGGACCTCGTACGGGCCGTTCACGGCGCGTCCCGTTCCGCGGCGGGTCCGACGAGGTCGCGCCCGATGATGAGCCGCTGGATGTGAGAGGTCCCCTCGTAGATCTCGAGCCCCTTCGCGTCGCGGTAGTGCCGCTCCACCGGAGAGGCGTTGTGGTAGCCGCGGGCGCCGAGCAGCAGGACCGCCTTGCCGGCCGCGCGCGAGGCCGCCTCGGTCGCGAAGAGCTTTGCCATCGAGGTCGCGCGCCGCGCGCCCGGGTGCCCCTTGTCCTGCATCCGTGCGGCACGACGCGTCAGCGCCCGCGCCGCCTCGAGATCGGTCGCCATGTCGGCGAGGTCGGCCTGGATGAGCTGGAAGTCGCCGATCCTGCGCCCGAACTGGCGCCGCTCGCGGGCGAAGCGGACCGACTCGCCGAGACAGCCCATCAGGATGCCCACGGCACCGGCCGCGACGCCGAGGCGGCCATGGTCGAGCGCGCTCATCGCAACGTCGAAGCCCTTCCCTTCGGCGCCGAGAACCTCCCCCGGCGTGTTGTCGAAACGGAGCCTCGCATGATCGCTCCCGCGATGGCCCAGTTCGGGATCCTCCATCCGTTCGGAAGTCAGCTCCGTGACGAGGAAGGCCGTGAGCCCCTTGTGGCGGTCGGGTCCGGTGCGCGCGAAGACGATCGCGACATCGGCGATGCTGCCGTTCGTGATCCACCACTTCTCGCCGGTGATGCGCCCATCGCGCGCGGTCGTCGCGATGCCCGCGACATCCGACCCCGCGCCGGGCTCCGTCAGCGCGTAGCAGCCGATCGCCTCCATCGAGCAGAGGCGGGGAAGCCAGCGGCGCTTCTGCGCTTCACTGCCCCAGTCGAGGATGCACTGCGCGACGAGACCCACCTGCACCGCGAGGAACCCGCGCGTCGAGGAGCAGACGCGGCCGGTCTCCTCGTAGACCACGAGGCCTTGGAGGTTGGACATGCCCCCTCCGCCAAAGGCCACGGGGATCGGCGCGCCGACGAGCCCCTCCCGCGCGAGCGCTTCGAGCGCCCCCCGCCGAAAGGTCCGGGTGGCGTCCGCCTCCCGCGCGTGGGGCTGCACGTGCCGTTCGACGGCGGCCCGGACCCTCCCCCGGACCCCCTTCATTCGCCGGTGAAGCGCGGCGGGCGCTTCTCCTGGAACGCCTCGAAGAAGGCCCGATGGTCCTTGCCCTGGAGCAGCAGCGCCTGCGCCTGCGCCTCGGCCTCGATCGCCGCGACGAGATCCATGTTCCACTCGTTCTGCAGCATGCGTTTCGTCATGCCGAGGGCCAGCGTCGGCCCGTTCGCGAGGCGCGCGGCCCATTCGAGCGTCGCCGTCATCAGCTCCTCGTCGGGCACGACGCGGTTGGCGAGGCCGAAGCGCTCGGCGTCGGCGGCTTCGAGCTTGTCGCCGAGCAGCAGCAGCTCCGACGCCTTCGAGTGGCCGACGACGCGCGGCAGCAGGACGCCCGCCCCCATGTCGGCGCCGGTGAGGCCGACGTGGGTGAAGAGGAAGCGGAAGGAGGCGGAGCGGGCGAGCACGCGGAGGTCGCACGCGAGGGCGATGACGGCGCCGGCGCCCGCGGCGAGGCCGTTGACGGCGGCCAGCACCGGCTTGTCGAGGAAGCGGATCGCCTTGACGAGGTCCCCGGTCATCCGGGTGAACTCGAGCAGGGCCTTCATGTCGCGCCGGAGGAGTTCCCCGATGATCCCGTGGACGTCCCCTCCCGAGCAGAATCCGCGTCCGGAACCGGTCACGACCACGACGGAGAATCGGTCGTCCCGTCGGGCCTCCTCGAAGAAGCGGAGGAGCTCGGCGTAGACCTCGAAGGTCAAGGAATGGAGGGTCTTTGGCCGACTGAATGTTATGACGCCGATCCGGTCCCTGACGGTGAGATCGAAGGGAAGGCCCATGGAAAGGTCGATTTGTACACGATCGGCCAGCAGAATTCCGGGGAAAGATGACCACCCGCCGGTTCAATAGCGCGGACTCGTCCGCCGCCGCCGCCATCGTCGCCCTCGCCCGGAGCCGGGAGGACGACGGCATCGACCCCTTCCCCCCCTCCATCGAGGTGGAGGTGCTCGCCGATGCCGGTGCGCGCGGCAAGGGCAACGAGTGCCACCCGCGCGTCGCCGCCGACGGCTCGACCGTCGTCGGCTACGGCATCGTCGACTACTCGCCGGACATGATCCGCGCGCAACTCCTCGGGCCGATCGTCCACCCCGACCACCGCGGCAAGGGGCACGGCAAGCGCCTGCTCTACGACCTGCTCGACCAGGCGCGGACGGCGCGGCAGAAGACGGTCCGCGCGTGCGTCGCGGCCCGCAACGCCGCGGGCCGCCGCCTGCTCGAGGGCGCCGGCTTCAAGAGCGTGGAGAAGCACCTCTGCCTGCGGATGGCGAAGCCCGAGATCATCCCGACCTTCGAGGTGGAGGGCGTCACGCTGCGCCGCATGGAGTACGAGGACGCCGACGAGGCGCACGCCTACCTGCGGCGGAACGTGCCCCGGACGGCGCGGCAGACGCGTTCGCTGCTGAAGTCCGACGACTATGCCGTCGTGCTGGCGTTCCACGGCAAGGAGGCGGTGGGCGTCGTCGAGGTCGAGATGCGCTACGGCGACCCGGCCCGCGTCGAGTTCCTCGAAGGCAACAGCGACCTGCTGCAGCGCGGGCTCGGCAACGCGCTCTTCGCCGCGGCGGTGCGGATCGCCTTCTCCAACGCCGCCTGCCAACACCTCGAATTCCTCGTGCCGGGCGGAGACCAGTCGAGGGTCGATGCGCACCGGTCCGCGGGATTCCGGGAGCGCGGCGAGTTCGCGTGCTACGAGCTGAAGCTCTGAGCCGGGCGAATGGGGTCTGACCCCGTTTGTTCGGCGCCGCCGGCCCGCTTCAGGAGATCACGACTTCCCGGCCCGTCGTGCGGTCGCGGGCGAGCTCGAGGACCTTCGCCGCGACCTCCGCCGGCGCGATCAGCCGGCCGCCCGGGTTCATCGCGGCGAGGGCGGCGCGCGCCTCCGCCGCGCTCTTCCCGGTGGCGGCGACGATCGCCGCGACGCTCCGGTCGGTGATCGGGCTGTCGACGAAGCCGGGACAGACCGCGTGCACCGAGAGGCCGGCGAGTTCCGCCGCGAGCACGCGGCCGAGCCCCAACATCGCGTGCTTGCTCGCCGCGTAGGCGGCGATGTAGGGGGTGCCCTCGGTCCCCGCCGTGCTGGCGACATTGATGATCCGCCCGTGGGGCGCCGCCCGCAGCAGCGGGAGCAGCGCGCGGCAGAGCCGGAAGGGCGCGGTCGCGTTGATCGCGAGGTGGCGCTCCCACATCGCATCGGTGGTGCGGTGGAGCGGCGCCGCCTCGGCGATGCCGGCGTTGTTGACGAGCAGGTCGAGCCGCGCCAGAGACTTCGCCAGCCGGTCGATCGCCGCGGGGTCGGTCAGGTCGAAGCCTGTGCGCCTCGACGCGCTCCGCACCGTGAACCCCGCGCCGCGCAGGCCCTCCGCGATCGCGAGTCCGATCCCGCTCTCCCCGCCGGTCACGAGCGCCACCTCAGCCATGGATCCCCCCGAGCCTAATCGCCGCCGGTCCCAGCGGCGGAGAGCGCTCGCCGCCGAGCCCGTAGGCGACGACCTCATACTCATAGCGGGGACCGCTCGTGACGCCCGCATCGTCGAACCGGAGCGCGACCCCGCGGGCGGAATCGATGTGGACGAAGGGCCCCGTGCCCTCGCGCCGGAGCACCATGTAGCCGTAGGCGGACGCATCCGGCCACTCGACGCGGACGCGGCCCTGGATCTCGGAGAGGCGCAGCGTCGCGGCGTCGGGCCAGGACGGCGCGGAGCGATCCCGGGGGGGCTCGGGGGCGTGGAGGTCACGCTTGCGCCAGAGCGTGCAGCGCACGCGGTGGAAGCGCTCGTCGAGCGCCTTGCAGACGTTGTTGTAGACGCAGGGGACCACCCGGTCGGCGTGGCCGCCGCGGACCTTCTTCGGCCAGTCGGGGTCGGCGAGGAGCTGGCGGGCCATCCCGATCAGGTCGGCGCGCCCGCTGCGGAGGATCGACTCCGCGAGCTCCGGCGTCCGGATCTTCCCGGTCGTGACGACCGGGACCGCAAGCCCGCGGGCGCGCAGCCCGGCGCGGATCCCCTCGGCGAGGTAGACGTTGAGCCCGTCGGGGTAGTTCGCGCTCGGCATGCAGCGGTCGCCGCTGTAGCCGGTGTAGGGGTAGAGGGGCTCGCCCTTCACGTGCAGGGCGTCCTCGAACTTCCCGCCGGCGGAGATCGAGAGGTAGTTGGCGCCGAGCCGCGCGAAGCGCACTGCGATCACGGTCGCATCGGCTACGCTATAGCCGTCCTTGATCGCCTCCTCGCCGTCATAGCGGATCCCTATGGGGTAGTCCGGCCCGACGCGCTCGCGGACGCGCTCGAGCACCATCGACGGGACGCGGAGGCGGTGCTCCAGGGCGCGACCGCCGAACTCGTCGCGGCGCAGGTTGCGGCGCGAGAGGAAGGACGAGAGCGTGTAGGCGTGCGCCATGTGCAGTTCGACCGCGTCGAACCCGGCGTCGCGGATCCGGACGGCGGCGTCGCCGTAGTCGCGGACGATGCGTGCGATCTCGTCCCGGCCGAGGTCGCCGACGGTCTGCCGCCAGCCGCTCCGGCTGATCTTCAGGAAGTGGATGATCTGCGCCGCGATCCGGGTGGGGGAGACGGCCCGGCAGGCGGCGACGAGGTCGCGCAGCGCCGGGATGTACTCGTCGCCGCTCGCGCGCAGCAGCGGGCCGCTCTTCGCGGCGTGGACCCCCATCGCCTCGAGGACCATCAACCCCGGTTCGCCGCGCGCGTGGCGCACATAGCGGTCGAGGATCGCGCGGTTGACGAATCCGTCCTCCCCCGACAGCCGCGTGACCATCGCCGGGAGCACGATGCGATTGGGGAGTTCGAGCCCGAGGATCCTGAGCGGCTGGAAGAGCAGCGGAGGCGCCGCCGCGCCGTTCACAACGAGAGGTCCACGTCCGGCGCGGTCTCGATTCCCGCCTCCCGCAGCCGCTCCCGGCTGGGGAAGAGGAGGCCGCAGAGCCGCATCACGGTCTTCAGCGAGTCGAGATAGTCCTGGGCGACCGCCGCGGAGCCGCGCGTCTTGAGCCCGGCGGCGATCGCGAGTCGGTTCCGCGCGCTCGAGGGCCGCCCGAACGACCGCAGCGACACCGCGAGCCACTTGTCGAAGCAGCGCTGCGCCTCCGGGCGCCGCTTCGGGTCCTTGCAGTGCTCGATCATCACCTCGGCGCCGAAGCTCTCGTGACCCTCCTCCTCCTCGAGGATCTTCCCGATGATCCGGCAGTAGGGGTCGAAGGAGCTGTTCTCGTACTCCCGGAGCTGGTAGCCGGAGGCCCGGTCGTAGAGGAACTGCGCGACGCCGAGGTCGAGGAAGGAGTCGATCCGCGGAATGGGCCGCTCCTCGCGCAACCGCGTCGTGCAGAGGGCGTCGAGATCGCCCTCGTCGAGCAGCTCGTAGACCCGGCAGCACTCCTCGAAGTGCTCCATCTCCTCCTCGACGTGGTGGACGACCTTCTTCTTGAACGCGACCGTCGGCACGAGCACGAGCGCCTCGGCGAACACGGTCGCGGCCGCCAGCTCCCGGTAGGCCTGGCTTCGGATCATCGAGGCGAGCAGGGCGCGGTATTCGGGGGTCATCTCCTCCCGCGTCCGGATGGACCGAGTCTTCGTCATGGCCGCAAACCCCAAGCTAGGTGTTTAGGGGGGGGTGTCAAGGATGCCGCAACCACGGAGCCGGCCCCCGACCCCCCCCGATATTATTTCTTGAGACTGATTCTCAGTTTCAGTATAACCTCCCGCCATGCTGAGTGAACGAACGATCACTATGGTGTTTGCCCTGGCGGCGGCGGCGCTGGGTGGGGACTCCCTCGAAGGGCTCCAGGAGACGGTTCGAAAGCAGGGCGAGCTCATCGAGCAGCTCCGCGGCGAGGTGCAGGGGCTCCGGGGACAGAACCGGGCCGCCCTCGACAGCGAGATCCAGGCCTACCTCGACGAGACGAAGGGCGCACCGGAGGTGCCCACGTCGAAGGGGGCGGGGGCGCTCTTCGGCGGCCGCGTGCGCCTCGGCGGTTACTTCTCGCTCGAGTTCCGCGACGACGGCGACGCCTCGACGATGGAGTTCGACCAGCGCCGGCTCGTGCCGAAGATCCAGGCCGATGTCGCGCCGGGGATCACCTTCGAGACCGAGATCGAGATCGAGGGCGGCGGGGCCGACGTGGATTTTCTCGAAGACAACGAGGTGCTCGTCGAGTACGCGGAGCTCAACTTCGAACTCGTCGAGGGCAAGCTCAACTTCCGGGCGGGGCTCATCCTGATGCCGTGGGGACGCTTCAACTCCGTCCATGACGACCCGCTGAACGACCTGACCGACCGGCCGCTCGTCTCGCAGCGCATCGGCGCCGTGGCGTTCGACCAGCCCGGGATCGCCGTCGACGGGACGCTGGAGCCGATCGCGGGGTGGTTTGTCGACTACGACATCGCGCTGGTGCAGGGCTTCGACGACGGCTTTTCGACGAACGGCGGCGTGCGCGACGGCCGCCAGAGCTTCCGCTCCGACAACAACGACAACAAGCAGGTGTTCGGGCGGCTCGTCCTTTCGATCCCGCTGCGCCTGCTCGACGCGATCGAGCTGGGCGCCTCCTTCACGACCGGCAAGCACGACGACGCGGGAACGCTGACGAACGAGGGCTATGGCCTCGACCTCTTCGTCAAGAAGGGGAGGTTCGAGTTCCGGGGCGAGTACATGAACCTGCGCATCGAGCAGCCCCTGGGCGCCGCGGCCTCGGAGCCGCGCCGGATGGACGGCTGGTACGTCGAACTGGCGTACCACCTCTTCCCGGAGGCATGGCGCGGCGCGCACGTCCTCTTCACCGACGAGAGCACCTTCACCTTCGTGATCCGCGTCGAGGGGATCGACCTCAACCACGCGACCCTCGGCAGCACCTTCCGCGACGACCTCGACAGCGTCACGATCGGCTTCAACTTCCGGCCCGTCGAGCGAAGCGTCTTCAAGGTCGACTTCACCTTCGTCGACAGCAAGCAGGCGGGGTTCGCGAGCGGCTCCGGCGACATCTTCACGATCTCATGGGCAAGTTTCTTCTAGCGCTCGCGATGCTCGTCGTCGCCGCCTGTGCGACGACCGGGACTCCTGCCGCCGGGGAGGGTGCGCCCCGGGACGGCCGTGCCCTCTACGAGAGCTCCTGCCAGCGCTGCCACGCGCTTTTCATGCCCGCCTCCTACGACGCGCAGGAGTGGGCCTTCTTCGTCCGCAAGTATGGCCGGCGCGCGCGGCTGACCGCCCCGGAGCAGGATCTGGTCGCCGCCTATCTCTTCAGGAACGCCCGGCCATGAACGGGTGGCGGGCGGATGGCACCTTGCGCAAAGCCCGGAAGGGGCCTACACTTATGTTGAGACTGAGTCTCAATTCCATGATGGCAGGCGAAAGCGAAGGCTGGCGATGATCCTGATCCGGGTCCCCGAGGGCGCCTTGATCCGCGACGGAGCGGCGGGCGTCGGCACCCTCGACCGCCTGAGGCCGGGGGAGCGCGCCAAGGTCAAGGGCGTGGCGGAGGGGGGACCGGTCCGCGGGCGCCTGCTCGAGATGGGCTTTGTCTCCGGGACGGCGGTCCGTGTCGTGCGCTTCGCCCCGTTCGGGGACCCGATCCAAGTGGAGCTGCACGGCTACCACGTTTCGCTGCGGCGTTCCGAGGCGCGCACGATCCTTGTCGAGCCCGCCTGAGACGGCCAGGAAGCCCGTCACGGTCGCGCTGGCGGGCAACCCGAACAGCGGCAAGACGACCCTCTTCAACGCACTGACGGGACTCCGTCGGCGCGTCGGGAACTACGCGGGGGTCACCGTCGAGCGGGTGGAGGGGAAGATGGCGCTTCCGGCCGGCGAGGAGGCGATTCTCGTCGACCTGCCGGGCTGCTACAGCCTCTACGCGCGCTCCGAGGACGAGCGCATCGCCCGCAACGTGCTGCTGGGTCTCGTCCCCGGCAGCGCGCGGCCCGACGTCGTCCTGGCGGTGGTCGACGCGAGCAACCTCGAGCGCAACCTCTACTTCGCGACGCAACTGATGGAGACCGGCCTGCCGCTCCTCGTCGCGCTGAACATGGTGGATGTGGCCGAGCGCTCGGGCGTGCCGGTCTCCGCGGCGTCGCTCGAGCGCTCCCTCGGCGTCCCGGTCGTGCCGGTCGTCGCGCGCAACGGCCGCAACCTCGCCGCGCTGCGCGAGGCGGTCGGTCGCGCGCGCGCGCCGGGGCGCATCTGGTGCATGCCGTCGGCGGGGGAGGACGCGCTGAACGGGCTCAAGGAGGCGGTCACGCGGTCGGCGATCGTGCCGCACGAGGCCGACGAGGGGGAGGCGCTCCGCCTCATCTCGAACGGCCGCGACGACGACCCCTTCCTCGCGCGGGGCGGGGAGCCGCTGCGTCAGGCGCTCGATCGCGCGCGCGAATCGCTGCGGCGGGCCGGCATCGATCGCACGGCGCTCGAGGCGGAGTGCCGTTACGCGCTCTGCAACGACCTCTCCCGCGGCGCGCGCGACCTCTCCCCCTCCCCGGGCCCCTCCCCCTCCGAGCGGATCGACCGCGTGATGACGCACCGCGTCTTGGGCCCCCTGCTCTACCTGCTCTGCATGGGCGTCATCTTCCAGGCGGTCTACACGTGGGCGACGCCCTTCATGGAGGCGATCGAGGCTGCCACCGGCTGGGTCGGCGCGCAGGTCGGCGCGCTGCTCGGCCCGGGGATGCTCACCGACCTGCTCGTGGACGGCGTGATCGCGGGCGTCGGCAACGTCGTGATCTTCCTGCCGCAGATCTGCCTGCTCTTCCTCTTCCTGACGCTGCTCGACGACATCGGCTACCTCGCCCGGGCCGCCTTCCTCGTCGACCGCCTGATGCGCGGCGTCGGGCTGCACGGCAAGGCCTTCATCCCGCTGATGTCGTCCTTTGCGTGCGCGATCCCGGGCATCATGGCGACGCGCACGATCGAGAGCCGGCGCGACCGCTTCGTGACGATCCTCGTCGCGCCGCTGATGTCGTGCAGCGCGCGGCTGCCGGTCTATGCGCTGATGATCGCGGCGTTCATCCCCGAGGCGTGGCAGGGGGCGACGCTGCTGTCGATGTACGCGCTGTCGGTCGTCGTGGCGCTGCTCGCGGCGTGGGTGCTGCGGCGCACCTTCTTCAAGGGCGAGGCGAGCACCTTCATCCTCGAGCTGCCCTCGTACAAGCTGCCGGCGTGGCGCCACGTGCTGTCGACCGTCTACCAGCGCGGCCGCGTCTTCGTCACGCAGGCGGGGACGATCATCCTCGCGATCTCCGTCGTGCTCTGGTTCCTCGCCTACTTCCCGCGGAGCGACGCGATCGCCGCCGAGGCGGAGCGGCGGATCGCCGGCGGCGGGGAGGCGGGGGAGGTCGCGAACTGGCAGGCCGGCGAGCAGATCGCGCAGAGCTACGCCGGCAGGCTCGGCCGCCTCATCGAGCCTGCGATCGAGCCCCTCGGCTTCGACTGGAAGCTCGGCGTCGGCGTCATCGCGAGCTTCGCAGCCCGCGAGGTGCTCGTCTCGACGCTCGGCATCGTCTACAGCGTCGGCGACGCCGACGAGGAGTCGCCCGCCCTTCGGGACAAACTCCGGGGGGCGCGGGGGCCGGACGGTCGGCCGCGCTTCTCCTGGCTCAACGCGGTCTCGCTGATGGTCTTCTTCGTGCTGGCCTGCCAATGCATGTCCACCCTCGCCGTCGTCAAGCGCGAAACCAACAGTTGGCGCTGGCCGCTCTTCATGTTCGGATACATGACCGTGCTCGCCTATGTCGGGAGCCTCCTCGTCTACCAGGGCGGCCTCGCTCTCGGGTGGGGGGCGTAGCGTGCAGGAGGTCGGCGTCGCCATCGCGGTTGCGCTCGCGGTCGGCTACCTCGTCCTCCGTGCGCGCCGCCGCCGCGCCTCCGGGAACTGCTGCGGCGAAAAGGAGTGCCCTGCGGCGAAGGGCGCCGTCGCGAAGATCGAGCGGCTCCGGCGGTAGCGAGCGGCGCCGGGACGCCGACGGGCGCGGACATCGCGATCGCTTTCGAGGACTCGCGCGGATCCGGGGAGGTGGGACCCCCTCCGGCGGTGACATCGCTATCCGCCCGCCGGCGGCGGCTTCGCCCACTCCTCGAGCAGCTTCTTCGCGTCCTCGGCTGCGCGCGAGGAGGGGGCCACCTTGATCAGCTTCTCCAGGGTCGCCTTCGCCTTGTCGCGGCCCCCGTCGGCATCCTGTCGCGTCGCGTCGAGCAGCAGCAGGCGCGCCTTCGCCTCCCCCTCCTCGCGCTTCACGCGGTCGCGGAGGTCCTTGTCGGCGCGCAGTTCCTTCAGGTCGCCGAGCGCCTCGTCGTGGATCGCGAGCCCCTTGTACTCGGTGACGAGCAGCACGATCAGCTCGACCCCCTCGTCGATCTCCTGCGGCTTCCCGCGCAGCAGCAGGCGCGCCTGCCCGAGCACCTTGCTGCCGCGCACCTCGATCGCGTGGATCTCCTCCTCGACGAGCTTCTTCGCCCCTTCGTCCTTGACGACCTTCGAAAGGCGCACGAGCCCGTCCACCGCGGCGGGGATGTGGTCGAGGTCGACCATCTTGCGCGCGTAGACCATCCGCTCCCGGTCCGCCTCCTTCCGGAAGCTGTTCAGATTGCCGGTGGCGACGGGGAAGGAGAACTCGTTTCTCGCGTAGAGCAGTCCGTTGTCGTTGCGCGGGCCGCCGCCGCGGGGGTTGATGTGGCAAAATCCGCACGCCTTCGTCTCCCGCCGCGCGAATTCGGGGCGCGCCTCCGCCGCCCTCGGGCCGGGGAGCAGGCAAGCCGCGGCGGCGAGCAGGGCGAAGAGTGCAGCGAGGCGGCGCATCTTCGTTTCGAGTATAGCCTGACTGTGCCCGTGGTGACCGCCGACAACGCCATCCTCCCGCAGGCCGACGCGCTGCTGCTGCTCGCGCTGCGCGTGACCGGCTCCGCCTCCGAGGCGGAGGGGATCGTCGCCGACCTCCACCGCGCCCTCGACCGGGAGGGAGGCCCTGCACCGGAGGTGCGCCGCGCGGTCTCCGCGCGCGCTCTCCATGCGCTGCGCGAGACGCCGGGAAGGCGGTCGCCGCTCCGGGCCGCCCTCGCGCGCCTCCCCGATCCGCAGGCGATCGCCTTCCTGCTGCACGACGTCGAGAGGTTGCCGTTGGACGAGGTCGCGTCGATCCTCGCCACGGAGGTCGGCGCCGCCCGCCTGCTACTCGACCGCGCGACCGCCGCGCTGCTGCCGCACCTCGACGACGTCGCGACGCTGCGCGCGGCGGCGCTGCCGGAGGGCGCCGCGGACCGGCTACGCCATCGACTCGCGCTCCGGGTCAGGGAGCCCTCGCCCCCCGACTTCGCCGCCGAACTGCGCCGGCAGATCCGGAACACCCCTTGGTACACGGTCTCGCTCGTGCTGCATGCGATCCTGCTGCTGCTGCTCGACCTCCTCACCGGCGGTTCGCCTCCCCTCCCGGACCCACCCCTCATCCACGCGACGGTGGACCTCGCGCTGCCGGCGCCGGAGGTCTTCGAGGAGACGGATCCGAAACTGCCCGACCTGCCGCCGGAGGAGGCGCTGCTCGAGCGCGCGATCGCCGAAGACACGCCCCCCGAGGAGCCCGATCCCGTCCCGGAGCCCCCGGCCGAGCCGGAGCGCCCCGACCTGAGCACCCGCATCCTCGGCCTCGGCCACATCGGCACGCCGCTGCCGACCGACCTCGACGACGCGCAGCGGAAGGCGGCGAAACTTGCGACGCAGGGGCTCGGCGAGGGGCTGCAAAAGGTGAGGGCGATCGCCAAGGATCGCATCCTCGTCGTCAAAGGGCTGTTCGACCGGATCGAAGCGGTGCTCGAAGTGCACGCGATCCCGCATACGGTCGTGGAGGGGCTGCGGGGACGGACGCTGCGCGCCGATCAGGTCCTCTTCGTCAATTGCGGCCGCGCGCCGCTCGGCTTCGAGCCCGAGCGCGTCGCCGCCTTCGTGCGCGAGGGCGGGTGGCTGATGACCTCCGACTGGGCGCTCGAGCCCTACGTCACCGAGAGCTTCCCCGATCTCGTCCGCATCGCGCAGGGTGCGCCGCGCCAGCGCGACGTCGTCGTCGAGATCGCCGAGGCGGCGCCCGGCCACCCGCTCCTGCGGGGCGCCCTCGACCCGAAGCGCAAGCTGCTCTGGTGGCTCGAGGACGAGAGCGTCTTCTTCCGGCTGAGCGGCAGCGCCGAGGTGCTGGTGCGGAGCGAGGAGATGAAGCGGCGGTTCGGCACCGAGGTCGTCGCGTTCACGAAGGCGATCGGGAAGGGGAGGATCGCCCACGTGCTCGGCCACTTCCTCCAGGAGCAGGGGACGCTCGAGGGGGTCGCGGGGATGCAGCGCGTGATTCTGAACTTCGTCTCCGCTAACCTTGAGCGGTAGATGGAGAGCCGCTGGACCAGGGCGCCGCAGGAGCCTCTCGCGCGCCTCGCCTACGTCAGCGACCTGATCGGCAGCGAGCCCGACCTCGTGCTGCCGGGCGGGGGCAACACGTCGGTCAAGACCGTCGCCACCGACCACCTCGGCCGCCGCGGCAACCTGCTGCACATCAAGCCGAGCGGCGTCGACCTGAAGGGGCTCTCCCCGCGCGACTTCACGGCGCTGCGCCTCGCCGACCTCGAGCCGCTCGCCGACTTCGCCGACCTCGACGACGGGCGTCTCGAGGAGTTCGTGATGCGGGCGATGGCCGATCCGCGCCAGCGCCGCCCCTCCCTCGAGACGCTCTTGCACGCCTTCCTGCCCGACCGCTTCGTGCTGCACAGCCACGCCGACGCGGTGCTCGCCGCCTGCAACCGCGCCGACGGGGACGCGCTGCTCGAAGGGCTCTTCGGCGACCGCGTCGCGCGCGTGCCCTACCGGCGCCCCGGCTTCCGCCTCTCCGTCGACGTCGCCGCCGCGCACCGGAGCCGCCCCGGCCTCGACGCGATCGTGCTGATGAAGCACGGCCTCCTGACCTTCGGCGCGGATGCGCGCGAGGCGTACGAGCGCCACCTCGCCGTCGTGACCGCCTGCGAGGAGGCGCTGCCGCCGCGCCCGCTCCCCCCCGCGCCCCCCCCGCAAGCGCCTCCGGCGGTGCGCGGCCGGCTCGGCCGCGGGTGCGTCCTCTCCTTCGACGGCAGCGACGAACTTCGCGCGATCCTCGCCGATGGCGAGCTGCTCGAAGCGGCGATGCGCGGCCCCGCGACCGGCGACCACGTCCTGAGGACGGGGCCGCGCTTCCTTCTCGCCGGCATCGTCGAGGAGGGGCCCGCGCGCGTGCTGCTCGCGCCCGGCGCGGGCGTGATCGCCGCCGGCCGCAACCGCGAGGAGGCGGACGCCGCCCTCGACATCGCGCGGCACACGCTGCGGATCGTGCGCCGCGCCGGCCCCGCGTGGGAGCCGCTCGAAGGCGACGACCTGCGCGGCGTCGTGGACTGGCCGCTGCAGAACCGGAAGCTCGACGACCGTCCGCGGGAGGGCGAACTCGCGTCGCGCGTCGCGTGGATCAGCGGCGCCGCTGGCGGCATCGGGAGGGCGATCGCGGAGAGATTCGCCGCCGAGGGTGCGCACCTGCTGCTGACCGACGTCGACGCGGAGGGGGTCTGCGGGGCGGCGGAGCGGATCGGGCGGCGCGCCGTCGCGTTTCCCTGCGACGTCGCCGACGAGGCGAAGGTCGAGGGGTCCTTCGCGCGCGCCCTCGCCGAGTTCGGCGGCGTCGACATCGTGGTCAGCAACGCCGGCATCGCGAAGCCCGCGCCGATCGAGGAGCTGACGCTGGCAGAGTGGGAGCGCTCGTTCGCGGTCAACGCGAGGTCGCACTTCCTCGTCGGCCGCGCGGCGATGCGACACCTCCGCGCGCAGGGGCTCGGCGGCGCGATGATCTTCAACGCGAGCAAGAACGTGATGGCCCCGGGCAAGGGGTTTGGCGCCTACAGCGCGTCGAAGGCGGCGGAGGCGCAACTGGCGAAGGTGCTCGCGCTCGAAGGGGCCGAGATCGGCGTGCGCGTCAACACGCTGCACCCCGACGCGGTCTTCCGCGGCACGCGGCTCTGGTCGGAGGAGATGCGCCGCGAGCGCGCGAAGGCCCACGGCGTAGCGCCCGAGAAGCTCGAGGAGTTCTACGCCCAGCGCAACCTGCTGAAGGTCGCGGTCCGCCCCGAGGACGTCGCCGAAGCCGCGCTCTTCTTCGCGAGCGACCGGAGCAGCCGCATCACCGGCGCCTGCCTGCCCGTGGACGGCGGCGTCAAGGAGGCCTTTCCGCGGTAGTACCGTGCCAGGTGGTTCTGTTGCAAGACTGACGCCCAAGCGACGCGTGGAGTCTCCATTTCCCGTGATCGCGCCCTCATGTCAACCTCGGCGCCGGATGCGCCGGGGCAGCGTCCCGTAGACACTCCGCCGGTGTGCGATCAGAAGCACCCTCACGGTCCCGCTGTGCGTCAGCAGGTCGAACACGATGCGGTAGTCGCCCACGCGGAGCTTCCAGGCGCCGGCAAGGTCCTTCCGGAGGCGCTCGCCGTACTTGGCCGGCTCGGTCATGAGGCGCTCCTCGATCGCCCTCCGCATCCGCGCGCGCAGGTTCCGGGGAATGGCCCTGAGGTCCTCCGGCACATCCTCGTGGTAGATGACCTGCCAAGCCATGGCGGCGCGGAATCACTTGGTCCGACGACTCCAGGCCTGTTGATGGGAGAGCGCACGCTTCCCGCGGAACGTGCGTCGGCGCCCAGCGGCAGCCGAGGCCAGCGCCCGGTCTTCCATCAGGTCGAGCATTTCGAGCACCATCGAGCGGACCTGCTCCGAGAGCGAACAGCCCTTCTCCGCGGCGAGGGCCGAAAGCTCCGCATGGGAGGCACGATCGAACGGGACGTTCACCCGGGGCTTCGTGGTGGCCATCGCATCCAGTGTGACACAGGTGTAACATATGGTCAAGCGGCCCCTGGAGCCTGCCCCAGGGCCGCGGGAGCCATTCGCGGCTCACGGGAGGTTCGCGAGAAAGCGCGACGCGGGCACGAGGCGGACGCCCGTCCCCTTGGCCACCGGGACGCGCCGAACGACGGTGCCGCGCAGCGCAACCTGGAAGGCCCAGGGGATCGGCACGCGCTCCACCAGATAGCGGATGCCGCGGTCGAGCGGCCCGTCGGAGAGTTTCACCTCCACCGCCATCCACGGCTTGCCGCGCCGCAGGATGATCGCGTCCACCTCGTGCCCCGCAGCGTCACGGAAGAAGCGGAGTTCGGCCTTCTCACCGTGCATGTCCGCGAGCCAGTGCACGAGCCGCAGCAGGTGGAGCACCACGAGATTCTCCGCCCGCGCCCCCTCGTCCTCGACGCGCGCCCAATCCCAGAAGTAGAGCTTCTGCGACTTCCTCAGTGCGCGCAGCCTCCGCGCGCCGAAGGGTGCCACGCGAAACACGGCGTAGAGGCGTTCCAGCGCGGCGAGCCACGACGCCGCCGTACGGAACGCGACCTCCAGGTCCTCCCGCAGGGAGTTGATCGAGAGGAGCGAGCCGACGGTCGAAGGCAGCGCGTCGTAGAGCGCCTCGATCCGGTCGAGGTCGCGGAAGTCCTCGAGATCGCGGATCTCCTCACGGACGAGGCGCTCCCCATAGCCCAGCCGCCAGCGGGCCGCCGTCCGCTCGGAACCGGGCAGGAGGGGCTCGGGAAAGCCGCCGAAGCGGTCGAGTGCCGCCAGCGCCGCGGCGGCGCCCGTCGGCGCCTCGACCGGAAGCGCCGGGATTGCATCCGGCACGCCCGCAAGCTCGATTCCCTGAAACTCGGAAAGCGTGAACGGATGCAGACGGTGCATGAAGTATCGGCCCTGGAGCGAGTCCCCGCCTCGGCCGTACGCGGCGAGGCGCGCGCTTCCCGTCACGAGCATCGCGTGCCGCTCGCCATGCGTGTCGTAGACCCCCCGTGAGCCAGTTGCGCCATCCGCGGAACTTGTGGACCTCGTTGAAGACCCAGAGTCGCTTCTCCTCGGGCAACGCATGGTGGCGAAGCGACTTGCGGTGGGCCGCCACATCCCAACTGAAGTACTCGCCGCCCAGGCGATGCAGGACGCGGCGCGCGAGCGTCGTCTTGCCGCACTGGCGGGGGCCGGCGAGGAGGACCATCTTGGAGTCCAGATCGTCGAGGATGGGCGCTTCCGCGCGTCGCGTGACGTCCTGCAATGGGCGTAACAGTTTGGACACCACTCCGATATATGCGCGAACAATTTGGAGTGGGGGCAAGAACCAGGGCGGTACTAGCGAGCCTGGCTCGGGCCGAGAAACAGGTCGATCTCGCCTTTCAGCACCTGGTCGGCGCGGCCGGTCGAGAGGCCGGTGCGGCGGTCGCGGACGACCGGCGAGGGGCCGAGACGGTAGCGGCGGATGATGTGCGGGGGGGCCGGGGGGAGGTCGCCGTGGGCGAGCACGCGGGCGCGCAGCAGCGGGTGCAGCAGGCGGACGGCCTCGTCGGCGGGGGCCTCGCTCCACGCATGCACGGAGACGAGCGTCGGCAGGTGCAGCAGCGAGAGTTCGGTGCGCGGGCGCGGCAGCATGCGCCCCTTCGTGTCGCGCAGGGGCTTGCTCTCGATGCGCACCTCCGCCTTCGGGAAGGGGCCCTCGTCGTGCGGCGCGCGCAGCACCTCGACGCGCACGGTCGCGCGGTCCGTCATCTTGCGGTCGGCGCCGAGCGGGCGCGAGATCTGGTGCAGTCCCGCCTCGGTGCGCAACAGCGCGTGGGCGCCGGCGCCCTCGATCGACAGCGTGATCGTGTCCTCGCCGCCGCGGCGGTCGTCGAGCACGGTGCAGTCGAGGCCGCGCCGCTCGGCGAGCCCCTTGTACATCGCCGCGAGTTGCGCGACGCCGTCGATCGACCTGCCCTGCGCCTTCACCAGCGTGACGGTGACGATCGCGTCGTCGAGGTCGCCGCACGAGAGCAGGAAGTCGAGGCGTTTCGCCTCGCGGTCGTGCCGGGCGACGAACTCGGCGGCGCGCTTCGGGTCGGGGTTGCCGGCGGTCAGCGCGACTCCCTCCTCGAGGTCGCGCAGCGCCTCGAGCAGCGCATCGAGGCGGTGCACCTCGTCGAGGTCGCGGGTGGCCGAGGGGCGGTCGTCCCAGAAGCCCGGCGCGTTCGCCCGCGCGAGCAGGTGGCTCTTGCGCGCCTCGGCGATCGCGGCCTTCGTGTGAAGGGCGGCAATGCGCGCGCGCACATGGGCGAGATCGGCGCTCTCCCCCTCCCCGGACCCCTCCCCCTCTTCCTCCGGGGAGACGATCTCGACGGCGACGCCGTCGCCCCGGACGCCCAGACGCAGCACCGAACCCGGCTTCGCGTCGCCCGACGCGAGCACGCGCGCGAGCGGGAGCAGCACGAGGCTCTCGACGGTGCGCTTGAGCGGGCGCGCGCCGAACGCGGGGCTGTAGCCGTGGCGCAGCAGCAGCGAGAGCAGCTTGGGGTCGAGATCGACGGCGATGCGCCGGCGCGCGAGGCCGCCCCGCTCGATCACCTTCGCGAGTTCGCGGCGCGCGATCTTCTCCGCGGTCTCGAGGGCGAGCGGGCGGAAGGTGAGGATCTTGTCGATGCGGTTTAGGAACTCGGGGCGGAAGCTGCGCGCGAGTTCGCGCAGGATCGTCTCGCGGTCGGGCGGCGGCGGCACGGCGCCGAGGAAGCCGACGCCCGCCTCGGTGCGCACCGCGCTGCCGATGTTGCTTGTCAGTATGACGATGCTGCGGCGGAAGTCGGCCGTGCGGCCCTGCCCGTCGGTGAGGCGTCCCGCGTCGAAGACCTGCAAGCAGAGGTCGAAGACGTTGCCGTGCGCCTTCTCGATCTCGTCGAGCAGGATCACCGAGAAGGGCTGCTGCTGCACGGTGCGCGTCAGCGTGCCCGGGCGCCCCTCGCTGCCGTTGAGCCGCTCGTACGCGGCGTAGTTCGCGTACTCGCTCATGTCGAAGCGGTGCAGCCGCGCCGCGTCGCCGAAGAGCAGCTCCGCGAGCGCGCGCGCGAGTTCGGTCTTGCCGACGCCGGTCGGGCCGACGAAGAGCAGCACGCCGCAGGGTCGCTCGGGGTCGGTGAGCCCCGCCTTGATCAGCGTGACGAGGTCGAGCACGGCGGCGATCGCGTCGGGCTGGCCCATCACGCGCGCCTCGAAGAAGTCGCGCGTGCGCGCGAGGTCGAGCGGGACCTCGTCGTCGAGGAACTCGGCGGGCACGCCGGTCGACTCGGTGATCGTTCCGAGGATGTCGCGCGGCGTCAGCGCGCCGCCGCCATGGGCCTCGAGAACGCGGCGCAGCAGGCCAAGGGCGCGTCCCGGCAGCGCGACCCCCGGCAGGTAGAAGTCGGTGAGGTCCATCAGCCGGTCGAGCGTCTCGCTCTCGACCTCCGCGCGCGCCTCCGCGGCGACCTGTGCCAGCAGCGCGCGCGTCTCCGCGTGCGTCGCCGGCGCCACCTCGATCGCCGTGAAGAGGCGCTGCAGCGCGTGGGCGGTGCGGAACGCCTCCGGCGTCGTCTCGCCGAGCAGCGCGATCTCGCCGCGCTCGAGGTGGGGCGCGAGCATCGACGCGACGTTGCGGTCGCTCTTCGACGTCGTGCCCGCCGTCGCGAGGTCGGCGATGTCGGGCACGACGAGCAGCACGCGCTTGGGCGCGCGGATCGCCTGGACGAGGTTCTTGAGCTTGGTCTCCCACTCGCCGAGGTAGACGGTGCCGGCGAGGAAGTCGCCGGGCGTGAGCCGCAGCACGCGCCAACCGTCGGCGCGCAGCGCGTGCACGACCTCGTGGATGATCGCGCTCTTGCCGACGCCCGCGGGCCCGAGCAGCACCGCCGACCGCGAGCCGGCGCCGCGCACGCAGCGCAAGACCGCCGCGACCGGCGCCTTCACGCCGAACGCGCGCGGCAGCCTTCCCGCCTCGGCCTCCGTCGTCAGGTCGGTGCCGAACGAGGCGAGCTTCTCGCGGTCGATGTCGTGCATCGTGCGTTCCTTGAGCCACGCGGCGAGGCGCGGGTGGCGGGCGGGGTCGAGGTCTTCGAGGCGCTCCCGCGCCGCGCCGATGGGGGAGGGCCGCGGGAGGGGGGCGTCCTTGGGCCAGCCGCGGCAGCGCTCGAGGATGACCTCGGCCGACCGAGCGCAGGCGCGCGAGACGTCGCGGTCGCTGTCGGTGCCGAGCGCCGTCACGAGCGCCGCGAGCGCGATCTTGCCGTTGGGCGCCTCCTCGAGCGCCTCGCCCGCCGCGAGGCGGGCGTCCCACGCGAAGTCGTCCGCGAGGATCTCGCACAGCGCAACGGTGAACGCGGCCAAGCCCGAGCAGCCCGCCGCGGCGGCGGAGCGGATGTCGCTGTCGTCGTCGGCGAGAAGCGCGGCGCGGGCGGCATGGGGAAGCGCCCACGACGGGGCGCGGCGCAGGCCGCAGGCGATCGACAGACGGACCCTTCCGGATGGATCCGTGGCCAGCTTCGCCGCGACCGCGACCGCGTCGGCGCGAGCGTCGAGCGCGAGCGCCTCGGCGGTCGCGTGGCGCACGTCGGTGTCCTCGTGCGCGGCGCACTCCGCCACCGCGTCGAGCGGCGCCCGCCGCAGCGCCTCGACGAGGCGGTCGAACGACCCCACATCGTCGGCGACGAGCGCGGCGACGCGCCTTTGCAGTTCCTCGTGCACGCCAACCAGAGTAGCGCCTCCCGCCGCCGAGTAGAATTCGCGGCGCTTGCGCCTCCACCCGACCGCCCTGATCGATCCGCACGCCCAGCTTGGGGAGGAGGTCGAAGTCGGACCCTACGCGATCCTCGGCGCTGGCGTCCGCATCGGCGCGCGGACGAGGATCGGGCCCCACGCCTGTCTGCGCGGGCCGCTCGTGCTCGGGGAGGAGAACGTCGTCTCGTTCGCCTGCTCGCTCGGGCACGATCCGCAGGTGAAGGGGAAGGCGGGGCCCTTCGGGGGCGTGCGCATCGGCTCCCGCAACGTCTTCCGGGAGTATGCGCAGGTACAACGGTCGATGTCGCCGGGGGCGGAGACGGTGGTCGGCGACGACAACTACATGATGACGAACAGCCATGTCGCGCACGACTGCGTCGTCGGCTCGCACGTGATCTTCTGCACGAATGTCGCGCTCGCGGGGCATGTGCTCGTGCAGGACCGGGTGAACCTCGGCGGCGGCAGCATGGTGGGGCAGTTCCGCCGCGTCGGGGAGCTCGCGATGGTAGGGGGGCTCACGTCGGTGGATCGCGACGTCCCCCCCTTCGCGATCGTTGTCGGCGAGAGGCCCAACCACATCGAGGGGATCAACGCGATCGGGCTACGGCGCGCCGGCGTCGGCAGCGAGACGCGGCTTGCGCTGAAGGAGGCCTTCCGGACGATCTTCCGCGGCGAGGGGCCGCTCGCGTCGAGGCTTGACGCCGTGACCTCCCCCGCGCCCGAGGTGCGGCGCCTCGTGCGGTTCCTGCGGGAGGCGACGCGGCCGGTCATCGGGCTTGGCGGGTCGGTCGAAGCGCGGAGCGAGGATGAGTGATCCGCAGGACGACCTCGACGCGCTCTGGGACGAGGGCGCCTACGAGGAGCTCGTCGAGGCGGCGCGCGAGGAGGGGCACGCGCTGCTCGAAGGCATGGCGCTCTTCCACCTCTGGCGCTTCGACGAAGCGGAGCGCGCCCTTGAGCGGTTCGAGCCCGACCACGACGACGACGAGGCCGATCGCGAGTGGTACCTGGGGCTGCTCGCCGAGTTCCGCGACCGCGACCCTGGACGCCACTTCCGGCGCGCGGTGCGCCTCTGCCCCGAGCGGTATCCCGAGCCCGTCCGCCTCTCCGACGGCGAGATCGACGCCGTCGTCGAGGAGGCGCTCGCGGCGTTGCCCGCGGTGATCGCGGAGGCCGCGTCGGATGCGGTGATCTCGGTCGCCCCCCTTCCCGCGGCCCATCCCGATGTGGATCCTTTGGTGCTCGGCCTCTACACCGGCAGCGACCACCTCCGCCGCAGCATCGACGAGGCGATCCGCATGCCGGCGCGCATCGAGGTCTTCCGCAAGAACATCGAGCGCGTCGCCGCGGACCGGCAGGAGGCGATCGACGAGCTTCGCATCACCCTCGAGCACGAACTCGCGCACCACCTCGGCTTCGACGAGGAGGACATGGAACGGCTCGGGCTCGATTAGGCGGCGAGCCCGGGCGGCTCGATGCCGAGCATCTCGCCGTAGACCTCGTTCATGCGCAGCCGCAGGCGGCCGCGGAGGTCGTCGAGGACCTCGCGCACCTTGATGTGGTGCGCGTACGCGTTGACGACAAGACGCAGCATTCCGGTCCGCTTCGGGGAGGGGGGGCCCGATTCGAGGATCCGGACGATGATCGGCCGGAGGCGACCGCGCAGCTTCTGGTCGCCCCCGTAGCGCATTTCGAGCCGGGCGAGCATCTTGTCGGCGTCCCTCGTGGTGTCCTGGTTCACGGAGCACCCAGAGCACGGGGCGTACCACGCCACTCTGTTCAGGAATCGCGACAGACGCACCCTTCACCGGATCCCGACCACGCGGTCGTAGCGGTAATACACCTCGAGGCACATCACCATGCACGCCGTCGCGTAGACCCGGCCGCCGTCCCGCCCCCACGGGTCGATCGGATCCCACGAACCGGTGCGCGCCCCCTGCCCGCGCGGGTGCTGGCTCTTGACGATCGCCGGGACCATGGATTCGTTCCACTTCTTCCACGGCGGGCCGCCCACCTGGAAGAGCGCGAGAGTCGCGTAGTACCAGTAGTACATGTCGATCGAGCCATCGTCCGGATTCCACGTCGGCAGCCGCTCGAGGCAGAGGTTCGCGCCCTTGCGGATCATCTCGCTCGTGCGCGGATCCTCGCCGAGGAAGATGCGCGTCAGGATGCCCGCCGCCGTCATCGCCTGCGACTTCTCAGGCGGGAAGCGGTCCTGCAACCCCTCGGGCCGCGCGACCGCGCCGCCGGGCATGTTGTAGCCCACCTGCCCGAACTCGGGGTCGGTCATCTTGTCGACCCACTGCCGCGCGCCCTCGAACGCGTCCGGGTCGATCGCGAGGCCCGCGAACATGCCCGACTTGAGCGCCATCACCATCCACCCGGTCACCGACGTGTCGTTCTCGCCGCCGCGCGGCTCGTACCTCCACGCGAGGTAGGGGTTGCGGGCGCGCGAGATGAAGTCGAGGCCGTCCTGCGCGGGCTTCCGGTAGCGCGGGTTGCGCGTCATCCAGTAGGCCTCGGTGATCGCGAGCGTCGCGATCGCGTGGTTGTACATGAAGTGCTGGCTCGACCGGCTGCCGAAGCAGCCGTCGTCGTCCTGCATCGACATCAGGTAGCGGAGGCCGCCGCGCACGTTCGCGACGAAGGGCCCGTCGCCGCGGTCGGTGTAGCCCGCGCCGAGGAACGCGAGCAGCGCGAGCCCTGTCACGCCGACGTCGTAGAGCGCCCCGCCGGGGCCGTCGCAGCGGTCCGCCACCGGATCGTGCTTGCCGAAATCGTCGCAGTCCCACTTGCCGTCGGTGGCGACATCCTGGTGGTCCGCGAGCCAGCGCAGGCCCAGGTCGACGCTGTCCTCCGTCGGCCGGAGGCCGCCGCGCGGACGTTTGCGGTCGCGGCCGCCCGGTCCGCCGGGGCCGCCGCCGGTGTTTGCGCCGATGCCGATCGCGCTGTTGTCCCCGGCGCCGGTGAAGGCCCCCTCGGTGGTGCCCTCCTCGCCGGCGGCCCTCATCGTCGGGTCGTCGGTCGGATCCTCGATCGTGTCGTCGTCCTCAAAGACGGTCACCGGAGTCTCGATCGGCGTCTCGATTTCGATGTCGGGGGGCGGGGGGGGCGGGATCTCCTCGGGAGCGACGGTCGCGTCGCGCTGCTCCGCGACCATGACCCTCGTCCCGCCGTCCACGCGCACCGGCATCGTGATCCCCCAGAGGATCATCAGCACGATCAGATGGAACGCGAGCGAGGTCATCCACCAGGGCGCGTGGCGGACGAGCGCGTGCAGACTCTCGTCGAAGCCGGACTCGTCGGTTCGATGTTGCGTGATGCGTCGCATGGGCACCTCCTGCCGCGGTGCAACGCGGGCCGGTGGCGCCGGTTCGGCTTCGAACCCTTGGAGGCCGTCGTCCGTTCAATCGGGGAAGGCGAGCGCCGCGAACGAGACGACGGAGCCCGATTCCGGGTGGATCCGCCCCTGTCCGTAGCGCAGCAGTTCGCCCGGGCCGCCGCCCAGACGCAGCGCGACGTAGATCGGCCCGACGCCACAGATGTTGCGATGGTTGCATCCCTCCGCCACGGCGCGGAAGAACCCCTCCGCGTCGCCACGCACGACGGGATCGAGGAGCGCTCCGTCGTCGAGCGCCATTTGCCGCTCCTCCTCGGCACCCAGCCGCGCCCCGTGGCCGTACATCGGTCCCATGTGGGCGAGATCGACGCTCGCGAGCAGGAGGATGTCGCGCGGGTCCTCGTCGATCGTCGCGCGCAACGCCTCGAGGAACGCCTCGGTCGGCGGGTCCCCGGCCGGCGTCGCGCCCCGCTGCACGCAGCCGTGGAACCCGCGCACGAGGAAGGGCACGATCGGGGGCGGGTCCCCGGGCCAGAGGTGCGCGAGCCAGAGCGTCTGGAATTCGACGCTGTGCTCGTCGCGGTGGACGAGGTCGCCGTCGGTCAGCGACCTCCCGAGCCGCGCCTCGAGCGCATCGAGGAAGGCGCCGTCGTGGCGGACGACCCCGAGCGGCGTCGCGAAGTCCTTCCGGCACGCGATGAAGTCCTCGTCGGCGCGGGCGTGGCAGACGCCGAGCACGATGACGAGATCGGGCCGCCCCGCGGCCGCCAGCCGCCGGTGCGCCCAGGCGTAGGTCTCCGCGCCGAGGCGCAGGTCGATGTGCGGTGCGATGAGCCGCCGCAGCCTCCGCTTCCGCCTCCGGGGCGCGAGCGCGAGCATCCCGTCGAGGAAGGCGCTCGCGCCCTCCGGGTCGGCCGGGTAGGCGGCGCCCGCATGGGCCGCCTCGCGCAGCGGCGACGAGAGGTAGGCCTCGCGCCGCCCGCGCTCCGCGGCGAACCGGGCGCTGTCGAGGAGGTAGTGGCGGTCGAGCTCGTCGGCGAACGAGCGCAGATCCTCGACGTTGATCCCCTCGGCGCCCTGGGCCGCGAGCCGCTCCGCCATCCTCGCGAAGGAATGCCTGCCGTCGAAGTAGCGCAGCAGCGCGACCGCCGCCGGCGCGAGCCGCGCGACCTCCGGCGCGTAGTGCTCCGGGTCTTGCAGCAAGAGCGCCTGCTCGTCGCTCTCCTCGACGAGCAGAACCTCGATGTCGCTCCGGAGCCGCGGACAGGTTTCGCCCAGCACGCCCCGAGTCTACCGCCACCCCGGGCGTCCGCGGCGCCCGTCGCGCTAGCGCTCCAGAAGGCCGAGGATTCGTTCGAGCCTCTTCTCGATCCGATCGAGTTGCGGATCGCCGGCGCGGTCCCGGATCAGCTCCCGGAGCAGGTCCATCCGCGCCTCGTGGCGCGCGACCGCCTGCCGGTCGCCCTCGGCCGCGGCCTTCTCCCGGGCCAACTCTTCGCGGTGGAGGTAGCCTTCGAGCCCGCGACGCGCCGGCCCCGGCTTCGACCCCGCGGTCGCCCGCGCCTTTGCGAGGGCGGCGACGCGGCGCTGCATCTCCGCAACGCGCCGGCGCGCCTGCTCGATCCGGGCCTCGAGTTCGTCCGGCGCCTCGACACGCTCTCCGGCGATCTCCACCTCGACCTCGCTCTCCTGGCGCACGCCGAGCTTCACCGTCCCCTCGATGCGCCCGCTGCCCCTCCGCAGCACGTAGGTGACGCTGTCGCCGGGCCTCTTCGAGCGCACGAGCTCGACCAGCGCGTCGGGACCGTTCACCTGCTTGCCGTCGAACGCGATCATCACGTCCCCCTTCCGGAACCCGGCGCCCGCGGCGGCGCTCCCCTCGACGACCTCGCTGAGGACAACGCCCGCCGCGAGGTCGGCGGGGATCTCGTACGCGGCGCGCGTGTCCGCGTCGATCGCGGAGAGGCCGACGCCGAGATAGGGGCGGTCCTCGGCGCGGGCGGTGCCGGCGAGGACGAGCAGAATCAGCGGAATGGTTTTGCGCATGGGTTCCTCCGCCCCTTTCTACGATGAATGGGGGCGCGCGGGTTGTTAGACTCGGCGGGTGCCGATTTCGCTCATTGTCAGGGGGCCCGGGGGCGAGGAGAAGCGCCTCGACTTCGATCGCGCCAAGGTCATGATCGGGACCGACGCCCTCTGCGACATCACCGTCGTGGACCCGGCCGTGGACCGGGAGCAGGCGATCCTCATCGAGCGGGAGGGGGTCGTCGAACTCTTCGACATCGGCGAGCGCGGCGGCGTGCTCGTCAACGGGAGGCCGGCCGGCCACGCGAAGATCCAGACCGGCGACGAGATCTGGATCGGCACTACCGTGCTGCGGCTTGCCGCCGCGGCGGCCGAAGGGGTCTCCTTCACCGAGCGGGTCTCGACGGTGCGGGAGGAGCTTCCGGGTGCGGCGCCCTCCCCTGTGGCGGTCGCCCCGGTGCTGGTCGGCGCCCGACCGCCCGCGGAGGACCAGCGGTTCGCGCTGCTGAACCAGGTGCGCCGGCTGATCAACTCGATCGGCAGCGGCGAGAACATCTTCGAGTCGGTGCTCGACACCCTCTTCGCGGCGGTGCCGGTGCGGCGCGGGTTCATCGGGATCGTCGACGGGAGCGGAGAGCTTGGGGTCCGCGCCTTCCGGAGCCGGGAGGCGGGAGCCGCCGCGACGGAGAAGATCGAGGTGAGTCGGACGCTGGTCGGCAAGGTGCTGACGACGGGCAAGGCCGTACTGACCTCGGATGCGGAGTCGGACGCCGACTTCTCGGCCGCCCGGTCCATCCACCGGCTGCGGATCAAGGCCGCCATCTGCGTGCCGCTCGTCGCCGAGGAGAGGGTGCTCGGGGTCCTCTATGGCGACAACCGCGAGCGGCCGGGGAGCCTCGTCAAGGATCACCTCTCGATCCTGAATGCGCTCGCCAGCGTCGCCGCGGTGGCCGTCGAGAAGATCCGCCTGCTCCGGGAGGCGGAGGCGAAGCGCAAGATCGAGCAGGCGCTCGCCATCGCCCGCTCGATCCAGCGCCACTTCCTGCCGCTGACACCGCCCGAGGTGCCCGGGCTCGAGGTCTGGGGGCGTTCGGACTCCTGCGACGAGACCGGCGGCGACTACTTCGACTACTTTCCCCTCGACGGCGGGAGGCTGGCGGTCGCGATCGCGGACGTGACCGGCCACGGGATCGGCCCGGCGCTGCTGATGGCGACGGCGCGCGCCGCCATGCGGGTGCTCGTCCCCGCCGAGCCATCGCTCGAGAGGCTGCTCTTCCGGTTGAACAACCTCGTGCGCGAGGACGTGCGCGACGGCCGCTTCATCACGCTCTTCATGGCGATGTTCGATCCCAAGGCGGGGACCTTCGCCCATGTCGGCGCCGGCCACACGCCGCCGGTCTGGTACCGCGCGCGGGACAAGTCCACGCACCTCGTGGCGAGCGGCGGACCGCCCCTCGGGATCCTCCCGGGCCTCCAGTTCCGGGCGGGCACGACGCTGCCCATCGCGCGCGGCGACGTGCTGCTCTTCAGCACCGATGGCATCCTCGAGGCGGGGGTCGAGACCGGCGATCCCTTCGGCTACGGGCGGCTCAGGGCGGTGCTGACCGAGCATGTCGGCGCCAGCGCGAAGGCGATCGTCGAGGCGGTCTGCAACGCCGCCGACCGACATGTGAAGCGTCAGGCGCTGCCCGACGACGCGACGCTTGTGGCCGTCAAGGTCCTCTGAGCCCCTCGGCTACAATCATGGGCTGTACCTGCATCCGAGAGGTTTCGATCCATGCCCCAGGAAAAGGGTTCCGGCGCCCGGACGGCGCCCCCCCGCGCCGCGCCGCGGCAAGCACATGACGAGGAGCCTGCCGTCGCCGTGACGCGCTACCCCGGCCACGCCGAGGCCTACCGGCTGCTCTATCTCGCGCGGCTGATCGACGACGAGGCGCCGAACTTCCTCCGGAAGAACCTCGGCTGGTCCTACCACGCCCCCTGCGCCGGTCACGAGGCGATCCAGGTCGCGCTCGGCTGCACCTTCCGCCCCTCGTTCGACTACCTCTTCCCCTACTACCGCGATCTCGCGACCTGCCTCGCCGCGGGCCTCACGCCGACGGAGATCGTGCTGAACGGGCTCTCGAAGCGGGACGACGTGGCCGGCGGCGGCCGCCACATGTCCAACCACTTCGCGAAGCCGTCGATCCACGTGCAGAACGTCAGCAGTTGCGTCAGCAACCATGCGCAGCACGCCGCCGGCCTCGCCCGCGCCGTGAAATCCTACGGTTCGGAGGCGATCGTCTTCGCGAGCTTCGGCGAGTCCTCCTGCTCGGAGGGCTACGTCTACGAGGCGATCAACGGCGCCTCGCGCGAGAAGCTGCCGGTGGTCTACGTCGTGCAGGACAACGGTTACGGGATCGGCGTGCCCAAGCGCGAGCAGAGCGCCAATGAGCGCATCGCGGAGAACTTCCGCGGCATCGCGAACCTCCGGATCGTCTATGCGGATGGCACCGACGTCGCGGACTGCTTCCGCGCGATGGCCGAGGCGGTCGCCTTCGCGGCGGGCGGGGCGGGGTGCGCGATCGTCTACGCCGATTGCGTCCGCATCGGCTCGCACAGCAACAGCGACAACCACGAACTCTACCGGAGCGCGGAGGAGTTGGCCGCCGCCCAATCCCGCGATCCGCTGCCGATCCTGCGACGGACCTTGGAACAGGAGGGCCACCTGACGGCGAAGGTGCTCGGCCGGATCGAGGAGCGCGCGCGAGCCGAATTCGAAGAGGCGATCCGCGCCGGCGTCGAGGCGCCGCCCCCGGACCCCCTGACCATAGGCCAATTCCTGGTGCCGCCCGCCTATGCGGCGGAGGAGTCGCCCCAAGGCGACGGGCCGGTCTGCACGCTGCGGCAGGGCATCAACCAGGCGCTGAAGAGCGAGTTCCGGAGCAACCCCGATACCTTCCTGTGGGGCCAGGACATGGCCAACGGCGAGAAGGAGGGCATCTTCAAGGTCAGCGACGGGATGCAGAAGGAGTTCGGGCCGAGGCGCGTCTTCAATGCCCCGATCGCCGAGAACTACATCGTCGGCACCGCGAACGGGTTCTCCCGTTTCGCGCCGAAGATCCGCATCGTGATCGAGGGGGCGGAGTTCGCCGACTACATCTGGCCCGCCTTCGACCAGATCGTCGAGTTGAGCCACGAGTACTGGCGCACGAACGGGCAGTTTTCCCCGAACGTCGTGATCCGGCTCGCGAGCGGCGGCAACATCGGCGGCGGCCTCTACCACAGCCAGAACATCGAGGGGATCCTCGCGAACCTGCCGGGCCTCCGGATCGTGCAGCCGGCGTTCGCCGACGACGCGGCGGGGCTCATGCGCACGGCGATCCGCAGCGAGGGGGTGACGCTCTACCTCGAGCCGAAGTACCTCTACAATCTGCCCGCCACGCGCTGCCCCGTGCCGGAGGGGTTCGTCGTGCCGTTCGGCAGCGCGAGGCTCCGCCGGGAGGGGACGGACCTCTCGGTCGTCTGCTACGGCACCGCCGTCCACCACGCGCTGAAGGCGGCCGACGCCGCCGCGGGGGAGGGGATCTCGGTCGAGGTGCTCGACCTCCGCTCGCTCAACCCGCTCGACTTCGACGCGATCGCGGCCACCGTCGCGAAGACCCACCGCGTCGTCGTCGCCCACGAGGACAAGTTGTTCGGCGGCTTCGGCGGCGAGGTTGCCGCGCAGATCGCGCACCGCTGCTTCACCGACCTCGACGCCCCGGTCGAGCGCGTCGGCCAAGACTACCTCCCGACCCCCTTCAACAAGGCCCTCGAAGCCGCGATGCAACTCACCCCCGACCGCCTCCTCGCCGCCATCCGCCGCGCCGCCTCCTGGTGACTCGCACAAGGGGACTCGGGAACCGCGCAGAAGTGGTTGGCGGGCATGGGGTTAGGGGGAGCGGGGTGCGGCAGAACTGCCGCACCAAGGGGCTTCTGATACCCTCGCCGCGCCATGTCCGCGCCGTTGCGGACTGACCTGCGGGATCGCCTGCCGCTGCCGCTCGCGCGGCTCCACCGCCGGGCGCACAACGCCAAGTCGCACCTTGAGCGGCACCACGGCGCGTTCTACCTGCTTGAGGCGGTCGTCAAACTCGCCACCTCGGCGCAGGTCGCAGGCTACCGGGCGCTCGGCGAGCGTGATACAGGCATCGACCGCCGCCTCGCCGCGCTCGCGCTGCCCGCGCTGGAGGACCGGACCTTCCTGCTTCGCGATCTCGCGGCGCTCGCGCGGGCCCTCGACCACGCGCGGGTCCGCGACACCGACCTCGCGCCGCTGCGGAGCGAGCCCGGCTTCGAGCGCCTCTTCGCGGCGGGCTAACCCTTGGACTTCGCGACGCTCGGCCGGCCGCGCTTCGCCCGGGGACGTGCCACCGGAACGCGTTCGGCCGGCTCACACTCGCACCACCCCACGAGGTGGCCGCAGTCGAGGCAGGTCTCGAACCGGTCGTGGTCGCAGACCACGCACCGATAGACCTCCGCCGGGTCGAGGTAGGTCGTGGCCCCGCAGGCCTCGCAGCGGCGCTTCGAGCAGTTCAGGATGCGGCGGTAGTTTAGCTCGTCCATCAGCCTCCGAGCCCCGGATTATACCAAGTCCGCACGGCTGGATCAACCAGACCTAACCAACGTTGGGCGTTAGGGTTACGTCCACCGCGCGCCTGGCAAGTCGCGCCTCCTCCCCGAGCCCCACCTCCTCGAACGAGCCCGCCACGGCCCGATAGTGGGCGGCCCCCTCCCCTCCAAGATTCCAGCAGAGTTTCTCGCGGCAGACCGGGCAGAGCAGCATCGGGCGCCGGTCTGCCTCCTCGACCGTCCTCGCCCCGTTCATCAGGCAGCGGTAGCGGGTGCAGTGGGCCATGGAGAGCAGGTGGCCCGCCTCGTGGGTCATGAGGCCGAGGACCCGGCGACGGAACTGCGCCGGTCCGCCGGCGGAGGGAAGGCGGCAAAGGCTCATGACGCCCACGCGGAGGCGGAAGGAGCCCCAGCCGAAGACGTGGGTCATCCTCGGGAGCGTCAGGTCGCGATCGGTCACGGCCAGGAGGAAGAGCCCGTCGTCGGGCAGCCGTTCCAGAAGCGCTGGGACGAGACGCGGGATCAGGAACTGGCGCGCCTCCACGTCATAGGCGTCAAGGGGGAGGGGGCTTGGGGGCATGAGGACCGCCTGCCGGCCGAAGTGCGCCGACAGGTGGCTCGCCATCATCGTGACGATCCTGTCGTCGACGGGCGCCCGCGTGAGCGCCGGCAGCAGATAGAGCCGCTGGCGCGTCGGCGTCGGGCGTGTCGGGCCGGCCGCCTTGTATTCCTCGAACGTCTCACCCTTCTCGGGGAAGAGGTCGAGCCACTCGCCCTGCTTCGGCGGCGGGAGGCGCTCCCAGAAGGCGCCGCCGCCGACCAGCGGCGCTGCCGGCAGCGCCACCAGCAGAAGCGTCCAGAAGGGGCGGAGGGGCCGCAGCAATTCGCCCGCGAGTATAGGGTAGGAACGGTGGCGGCCGTCCATCTCTGCACGAAGTGCCGGGCCATCCTCGATCCGTCGGTGCGCCAGTGCCCCTACTGCGGCACCGACGCGCGCCACGTAGGGGCCTTGAGCCCGGCCGAGGACGCTGCGGCGACCGCGCGGCTCGGCCTCGCGGTGATCGCCTTCCACGCGATTCTCTACTTCCTGATGGTCTGGCTCGACCCGTGGCGCGGCGATTCCGGCAGGGGCGCGCTGACCCCCTCCCATCTCGCGGTCACCTTCTGGGGCGCCACCCATCCGTGGCTGATCGAAAGCGGGGGGCAGTACTGGCGGGTCGTCACCGCCATCTTCCTCCACCTCGACCTTCAGCATTTGCTCTTCAACTGCGTATCCCTCTATGTCTTGCTGCCGCTCGCCGCCACCACCTATGGGCGCCACCGGACGGCCTCGATCTACCTCGGCGCGGGGATCGTGGCCGCCTTCGCGAGCCATCTGACCGGCAAGGGCGGTGCCGGGGCCTCGGGCGCCATCTGTGGCCTCATCACGGCGGTGGCGGTCTGGGGGTGGCGGCGCAGCGGGCGCTGGGACAACGACCTGACGAGGCGGATGCTCTTCTGGGCGCTCTTCATCGTCGGCTACGGCTTCATGTTTCCCGGCATCGACAACACCGCGCACGGCGTCGGCTTCGCCGTCGGCGGGCTGCTCGGCTGGGTCGCCGCCGGCGTGCGCGCGAGGGGGGGAGGCGAGGACCGCGCGTGGCTGGGGGTCTCCTGCGCCCTCGGCGCCATCGTCGTGATCGCGTTCGCAGGATTCCAGATCCCCTCGGTGGTGCGCAGCTTCGACCGGCGCGAGGTCGAACTCTACGCAGCGGAGGTGCATCGCGCGGTGAAGTCGATCGAGTCGCAGACGGAAGGCGACGGCAGCCTCTCGCTGCCGGCGCGGATCCCCGACGGCCCACGCGGCAGCGAGGCGGTGCGCGACGCGCTGCGCGCGTCGATCCGCTCGTTGAGTGTCGGGACCGCGTCGGAGAGGGAGATCGAATCCACGTACCGGATCGTCGCCGACTGGTATCGGTCGATCTCGACGGACTATCTCGTCCGGCCGGGGGGATGAGATGGCCCTCGACGTCAACTTCAATGGCAGCCTGGGCATCCGCGCCCTCGGCGACGGCGGCGCCATCGAGATGGAGGCGCGCGCGCCCGCCCACGAGGCGGCGCCCGGCATCGTGCACATGGCCGTGCTGACGACGCTCGGGGAGGTCGCGGCGGCGCGTGCGGTCGGGGAGGCGGTCGTGCCGGTGGCCCTTTCGGTCCAGTTCCTGGCCCCCGCGCCCCCCGGAAATCTGCGCGCCGAAGGGAGCCTGTTGCGGCGTGGACGCCGCCTCTGCGCCGCCGAGGGAGAGGTGTTTGCGGGGGGGATCCTCGTTGCGAAGGTCTCGGTGACGTTCTGCAAGACGCTAGAATCGCGGGCATGAGACCGCTGATCGTCCTGCTTGCCCTCGGTGCTGCCGCCCTCGCGCAGTCGCTCGAGGAGAGGCTCGAGAAGGAGCTGCAGAAGCCCTTCGTCAAGAAGATCGCGTGGGAGATGGACTTCGACAAGGCGCTCGCGCGCGCGGAGAAGGAGAAGAAGCTCGTATTCGGATACTTCACGCGCTCCTACGCGCCATGACCCCCGTGCGAACGCGTTGAGGGCGGGCCCCTCAGCTCCGAGGCCTTTGTCGAGTTCGCGAAGGGTATCGTGCCCTACCTGCACATCACGACGCGGATCGCCGACCGGAAGCACGAGGACCTGCTCCAGGAGAAGGGCGGGAAAGGGACGCCCTACATGGCCATCATGGATGCCGGCGGAAACGTGCTCGGCAAGCCGCAGTGGCCCTTCGACCCGCAGGGGCTCGCCGCCACGGTGGCGGCGGTGGAGCGCTGGCGAAAGCTCGAGGCGGCCGGCGAGGCGGGCGACGCGGTCGCCAAGCTCGACGCGATGCTGCTCGGATGCGAGCTCGGACAGGTGCCGTTCGACGAGTTGGAGATCGACGAGGAGGCTCTCAGCGAGACGCAGCGGCGCTGGTACGGGCAGTTGATGGTCGATAGCGAGGTCGAGTCGCTGCAAGCGAGCCTGCGCGGAGGCAGGTCGCCGGAGCAGATCGCGGTGCTGCTGCGCGACCTCGCGGCGATGCACGCCGAAGGGAGCGTGCCGTCGACGCCGGAGCTGAAGCACTTCTACTGGCAGGCGCTCGGGCAGAAGGCGGTCAAGGAGGGCGACCGCGCGACGCTCGCGGAGGCGATCGAGGACTTGAAGAAGACGCCCGGCCTCTCGGAGATGGCCGAGGCGTTTGAAAAGCAATGGGCAACCCTTCCGGCCAAGGACGAGAAAGGAAAGAAGGACGAATGAAACGGACCATACCCCTGCTCGGGGCGGGTCTCTCGCTGCTCCTGCTGTCGGCGCTGGCGACGGCCGGGGACCTCGAGGACAAGCTCGACGAGAAGCTCAAGAAGGAGTTCGTCGGAAACGCGGCATGGACGACGGACTTCGAGGCTGCCAAGGCGAAGGAGACGGGGAAGGTGATCTTCGCCTACTTCACCCGCTCCTATGCGCCATGACCCCCTTGCAACTCTTTGGAGGGCGGTGCCCTCCTCTCCCCCGAGTTTTCTGAATTCTCGAAGGACTACGTGATGTTCCTTCACGTGACGACGCAGATCCCGGGTCGCTCCCACGACGACATGCTCGGAACCGTCGGCGGGCGCGGCTTCCCGCACCTCTGCGTGCTCGACTTCGACGGAAGCGTGCTCGCGACCCACGGGGGCGACCGCTCCGCCGAGGGGTTCAAGAAGACCACGTCCAAGGCGATGGCATTCGTGGATCTGCGGAAGAAGGCCGGGTCGGGCGACAACAACGCCAAGATCGATTTCGCGATCCTGCGCGGCGAGATGGGGCAGTTGTCGGTCGCCGACTTGCAGAGGGAGCTCGGCGCCCTCGGGAAGCTCTCCCCGGCGCAGGAGAAGTCCCTCGGCGGCGTTCTCGCCAACGCCCGGTTCGACGAGATCCAGAAGACCGCGGTCGGCGAAAAGTGCGCGGGCATGCTGGCGCAGGGGTTGATCCCCGCCGACGAGCAGAAGCGCGGCAGCTTCTGGCTGCAGATCGTCGAGTACGCCGATTTCCGCCGCGACGCCGATCTCTACGAGCAGGCGCTCGAGGGCGCGAAGGCGGTCTACGGCGGCAATCCCCAGGCGGCGGCCTTCTTCAAGCAGAAGGAGAGCCGGCTCGCGGAACTGAAGGCGGGCTCCTAGACGTCGCGTTCCCGGGGGCGCCTGCATCGCGCAGGCGCCCCCGTTCCACCGCCGTGCTTCCCGACGAGCTGATCTGCTACTGCTACCGCGTCCCGCTGCGAAAGCTCGTCCACTACGCGCGCCGCGAGCGCCCGAAGCTCGCCTCGCAGATGAGCGAGTGCCTCGGCGCGGGCACCGGTTGCGGCTGGTGCATCCCCTTCCTGAAGCGGATCCGGGAGGATCCCGACCGCTTCCAGGTCGAGGGGTGGAGCGCCGCCGAGTATGCGGCCGCCCGGCAGGCGTACATCGACCAGGCCCGGCCGCGAAACGAGTTCTAGGGGATTGTGCCGGCAGGGGCGCCCGGCGACAGGTCGGGGCGACCGGACCTGGGGAGGATGGCCCCGCTCCTCGCGGAGCCGCCGCCCCCGCCGCAGCCCTGGTCGCCTCAACGCGTCCGCGGCGGCGGCGCGGGGTGCCTCACTCCTGGACGATGCCGCTCTCCGATTGCCTCGGAATGGGGCAACTGTATCAACATGGACGCTTGCATCACACCTTTTGATGGCGGAAGGGGAGGCCGCGGTTGCCACACTGACAATCGTGACTTAACTTGGCCCCTCAAGCAAGAGAACATCAACAGGAGACTCACCGTGTCCATGCGATTGCTCACAGCGTCCCTCGTCCTCGCACTGGCGGCGCCCTTCGCGCTCGCCGATCCCATCGTCCCGGCCGACGGGCCGTGGAAGGAGTTCAAGTTCGGCGCCATCGGGAGCGAAGCGGGCGCCGGCTTCGGCGCGACGCCCAGTGGCGGCGGGAACTCGGTCTTCCTGCCGAACCCGGCCTGGACCTTCGCCGGGCGCTACGTGCTGACCATCGTGGACGCCTTCGATACGGGCCACCAGTTCGAGGTCTTCAACTGGGGCATCTCGCTTGGCGTCACCAGCTCGCCCGGCGGCGGCACTCCGGCCGTCGACACGAGCGACCCCGACCAGACGCTTCTCGACGGTCGCTACGGCCGCGGGAGCTTCCTCCTCGGGTCGGGCACGCAGCAGATCTCGATCTTCGTGGTCTCCGGGCCGTCGGGAGGCGGCGCCGGCTACTTCCGGCTCACCCCCGCGCCCTCTCCCGAGCCGGGCACGCTCGTGCTCTGCCTCGGTGTGATGGCGGCGTTCTTCTACTGGCGCCGCCGCCGCCTCGCCGCCTGATCCTGCACCCACCCGCATCCGTGCCGATCTGGCGCCGTCGCCCGCTGCGGGCGGCGGCGCCGGCGGCCGGATGGGGAACCCAGGCGCCCCAGCGCCACATCCACGTGGAGTCGGCCGGCGGCGCGACCGCCCGGCTTCGCCGCGCCGAGTCACGGCTGCGCGGCGCGGCTCCGGCCCTTCGCGGCGGATGTGGCGCTGGGGCGCTAACCCGACCGCCGGCCCGACGCACCCTTCGCTCGGAGGCGGTTCACCGCTCCGACCACCTGCCCCGCCGCGTCGCGAATCTCCTGCTCCGTGGTTGTGCGGCCGAGCCCGAAGCGGACGGCGGAACGGGCCCGCCGCGGCGGGATCCCCATCGCCATCAGCACCGGCGAAGGCTCGAGCGCGCCGGATGCGCAGGCGGCCCCCGTCGAGAACGCGATGTCGGGCAGCGAGAGGATCAGGTCCTGGCTCTCGACGCCGTCGAACGACAGGTGCAGGTTGCCGGGCAGGCGGCCCGTCGGGTCGGGGTCGCCGTTGGGATGGACGCGGTCAAGACCGGCCCGCAACAGCGTGAGCAGCAGATCGCGCAGCCGCCCCACGCGGGCGGCCTCCGCCTCTCGCTCGCGCCGGCAGATGTCGCACGCCATCCCGAGACCGACGATGGCCGGCACATTGAGCGTCCCCGGTCGCATGCCGCGCTCCTGACCGCCGCCGAAGAGCAGGGGCGCGAGCTCGACGCCCTTGCGCACGTAGAGCGCGCCGCACCCCTTCGGGCCTCCCATCTTGTGACCCGTCAACGACGCGGTGTGGATCGGCGACGCCTTCACGTCGAATGCGATCTTGCCGACCCCTTGGGTCGCGTCGGTGTGGAACCAGGCGCCGCGACTGGCGGCCGCGATCGCATGCACCGGCTGGATCGTGCCGACCTCGTTGTTGGCAAGCATCACCGAGACGAGGATCGTGCCCTCGGCCGGCGCGGGCACCTCGACGCGACCGAGCGCATCGACGCCGAGACGCCCGACGACAAAGCCGCGCGTCGCGAGGTGGAGCGCGGTGTCGGTCACCGACGGGTGCTCGACCGGGCTGATGAGGATGCGGTTCCCGCTCGAGCGGCCGAGCTCGGCGAGGCCCCGCATCGCGAGGTTGTTCGATTCGGTCGCGCCGCTCGTGAAGACGATCTCCCGCGGGTCGGCGCCGAGGAGCCTCGCCACCCGCCCCCGCGCCCCCTCCACGGCCTCTTCCGCCTCCCAGCCGAACCGGTGGCTGCGGCTGCTCGCGTTGCCGAACTTCCCTTGCAGGTAGGGCATCATCGCGTCGAGCACCCGCGGGTCGAGCGGCGTCGTCGCGTGGTGGTCGAGGTAGATCGCCAAGCTGGAAACCGATGCTATCATTGACTTTATGCCGAGTCTCACGATCAGCGAGCGCGCCGCGAAGCGCGGGAACGACATCGTCGCCGCCCAGCCCGGCCTCAGGACGCCGGGGCTACGCGTGAAGGTCGCCGGCGGCGGCTGCTCCGGCCTCATGTACAAGATGGAGATCGGGGAGGGGCCCGGGGAGGGGGACGAGACCTTCGAGCGGGACGGCTTCCGCGTCTACATCGACAAGAAGTCGCTCTTCTTCCTGAACGGCAGCGAACTCGACTACGCCGACGCGCTGACCGGTGCCGGATTCAAGTTCGTCAATCCCAACGCGAAGGGGACCTGCGGCTGCGGCGAGTCGTTCTCGGTGTAGGGCGGTCGGCGCGACGCGCGAGCCCACGTCGGCCGGACATCGTCGGGGGGCAGGAGAGGTAGGACGGTGCGAGTTCGTCAGGGGGGACGGGCAGCAGTGGCCACTGCGGCGACGCGCAATGGCCGGTTGGTCCGCGCGTCCTGCCTTCGCTCGGCGTTTCCGCCGGGCGGGCCTCTCGGGGGCGGCTGCCCGGGTCCACGAGCCCACTCTGATGGCGCGGCCCGCCGGGCCCAGGCGGGCTCCGCGCGGAGCAGACGCTGGCGGCGCTCCCTCCGCGTGCGCAGGGTCGAGCGGCAGGTCCCGCTCAGCGGTCGCCGGCGGCACCCGGATCCGGCGCGCTCTGCTGCCGCAGGAACTCGAAGATCGCCTGATGGCCGGCGGGCATCCTGCCGTGGACGAAGTACTCGCCGATGTTCAGCGAGTGGTCGAGGTCGTCGAAGTAGTGGAACTCCATCTTCGATTTGCCTGCCTCCCTTGCCCTCTCCTCGAGCTTCCGGACCGCCGCGATCGGCGTGTTCGTGTCCCTCGCCCCGTGGAAGCATGCGACGGGGATGTCGAGAGTGGAGAGGAAGGTCCAGATCGGCGCGTGGGCGAAGTGGTCCTTGAACCACTCCTTCGGGACGCTGACCGCGGCGGAGGAGAGCGCCCACTCCTGGAGGACCGCGAAGTCCTCGCGATCGATCGCATCGATGTAGGGCCTTGTCCTGAGCTTGACGAGGTCGGCGGCGGTGAAGGCCCCGTCCCCGTCCGCGTCGAGCGCCTCGAAGGGCGCCGCCTTCAGCGAACTGTTCGCGCGAAACCCCTTCGCATCGGCCTCGTACTCGTCCTTCGTGACCTTCCCGTCCCCGTCCGAGTCGAACTTGTCGCGCAGCGGCAGGAAGGCCCCGTCGGTCATGATGTAGCGGAAGTTCTCCCGCATGTTCGTCGCAAGGACGCCATAGAGGACGAGCCCCGCCACCTCCTTCGGCGCCCGGGAGGCGGCCTCGGCGGCCAGCAGCGTCGACTCGCTCGCCCCCATCAGCAAGAGCGGCGTCTTCTCCAGCCCGGGCCGGGCGCGCAAGAGCGCAATCGCCGACAGCGCATCCCGGACCTTGTTCTCGAGCGTGCTCGTGTTGTAGACGTCCCAGTCGATCTTCTCGAAGCGCGGCGGCGCGTCGCCCATCCTGATGCCACGCCCTTCGTAGCTGAAGAATCCCACCTGCATTTCCGCGAGCGTTTGCCGGTAGAGGTCGTAGTAGTTGAACGTCTCGTCGCGGCTCTTGCGCCGCTTCATGTCCACCGTCGCGCCCTCCGCGGTCTGGACATAGAGGACAATCGCCCTCGGCGCGCCCGACGCGGGGAGGGTGAGCCGGCCGAACATCCCGTGGCCGTCATGCGACTCGAAGGGCAAGTCCTCCGAGGACGGGGCTTCCGGGCCTCCCTCCGCCCCCGCAGCCCCCGCGAGTCCGAGCAACAACGCACCGGCGAGCCATGCACGCATGCGATCCCCCGGTCCGCGTCCTCGGGGCGGCCCCCTCACCGGGTGGCCGTCACGCGAGTACGTCCTTGACCTGGTCGATGACGGCCTGCCCCGGCCTCTCGCGCCCGATCTTGTCCTGCAAGGTCATGAGCCCCTTCAGGACCGCCTCGGGCCGCGGCGGGCAGCCGCTGATGTAGAGGTCGACCGGGACGATCTCGTCGATTCCCTGCACGACCGGGTAGGAGCGGAACATGCCGCCGCTGCTGGCGCAGGCGCCCATCGCGATGACCCAGCGCGGCTCGGCCATCTGCTCGTAGACGCGCCGGACGATGTCCGACATCTTGTAGGTCAGCGTCCCCGCCACGACCATCACATCCGCCTGCCGCGGGCTGAAGCGGGCCACCTCGGCGCCGAAGCGCGCCATGTCGTAGCGCGAGCAGGCGACCGCCATGAACTCGATCGCGCAGCAGGAGAGCCCCATCGGCAGCGGCCAGAGGGAGTTCTTGCGGCTCCAGTTGATCAGCGCGTCGAGGCGGGAGACGAAAAACCCCCCCTCGGTCTGCTGCTCGGGAACGTGAAGGTCGATCGTCGCGCTGCTCTTCATCGGTGCCCGAGTATACCTCTTGTCGGCCGTGCCGCGAAAGCGCTCAAGCGGTTGCGGGCGAAACAGTTGCGGATATCTGGCCTGCCCCCGGCACGGGTGGCATAATCCGCCGCTCAAGCCGCGGTGGACCACCCTATGCTCGCGTCGGCCTCCGATTACTTCGAGGGCTTCGGAAACGTCCTTGTCTTCGCCGTTTTCGGGGCCGTCTTCGTCTGGCTCAACCTCTTTGTCATCGGCAAGCTGCTGCTGCGGCGGCCGAACAAGCCGGATCAGGGGGCCAAGGGGGAGACCTACGAGTGCGGCGAGCCGACGATGGGCGACGCCTGGATCCGGTTCGACATCCGCTTCTATACGCTGAGCCTGATCTTCCTGATCTTCGATATCGAAGTGGCGCTGCTCTTCCCGTGGGCCGCCGTCTACGACAAGTTCATCGCGGGGGGGGCCGGGGGGGCGGCGTTCCTCGAGGCGCTCGTCTTCCTCGTCGTGCTCGGCGTCGGCCTCGCCTACGTCTGGCAGCGGCGCGACCTCGACTGGACGAGCACGAAGCCCGGACCCGCCCTGTCGGAGGAGATGCTCGAAGGCGGGGTCGCACGCGAGCCCGAGCTGGTCGGCAGCGGCAAGGAGTCGCCGTGAGCGAAACCCAGGAGTCCCGCCCCGGCCGCCCGGCCTACATGCCGCCGCCGGAGCGCTTCGACCCCGAGTTGGAGCAGACCATCCTGCTGACGAAGGCGGAGTGGCTGATCGACTGGGGGCGGAAGTCGGCGCTCTGGCCCCTCGGCTTCGGTCTCGCCTGCTGCGCGATCGAGATGATCTCGACCGCGATGGTCAAGTTCGACATCTCGCGCTTCGGGGCCGAGGTCTTCCGCGCGACGCCGCGCCAGGCGGACGTGATGATCGTCGCCGGTACCGTCACGCACAAGATGGCGCCCCGCGTGCGCCGCCTCTGGGACCAGATGTCGAACCCGAAGTGGGTCATCGCGATGGGCGCCTGCACCGTCGGCGGCGGACCCTACTTCAAGTTCGGCTACCACGTCGTGAAGGGCGTCGACAAGATCGTCCCGGTGGACATCTACCTCCCCGGCTGCCCCCCCCGGCCCGAGGCGTTGCTGGAGGCGGTGATGCGGCTGCAGGAGCTCGTGATGGCCCGCGGCAAGAGGCTCAACAACAAGGACCCGGGCTATACGCCGCCGGAGAAGGGGTCGCGGCAGGCGGTCCTCGACGGCCTCTCTCCCGCGGAGCCTTGGAAGACCGAGAAGGCGCTCCGGTTCGACGAGCCCAAGCGCGCCGCCGAGGAGGCGGAGAAGAAGGCGAAGGCCGAGGCCGCCGCGGCGAAGGCGGCCGCCGCGAAGGCGGCCCCCCCGAAGAGTCCTCCTGCCGGGGAGAGCGCGTCATGAGGGCGGCCGACGCCCTGCGCGAAGCGCTCGGCGACTCCGTCACGGAGGTCGTCGAGGAGGGGACGCACCCGTTCGTGCGCGTCCAGGCGTCGGCCATCGTCGAGGCGTCGCGCGTGCTGAGGGAGAAGTGCGGCGTCGAGATGCTGCACCAGATCAGCGGCGTCGACTTCGCCGACCGGATGGAGGTCGTCTACCACTTCGCCCGGATCTCGAAGGACCCCGGGTTCGTCTGCGTGAAGGTCTCGGTGCCGCGGGAGAACCCCGAGGTGCCGACGCTGGCGCTCGAGTGGGCGAGCGCGAACTGGGGCGAGCGCGAGACCTGGGACCTGCTCGGGATCCGGTTCGCCGGCCACCCGCACCTCTTCCGGATCCTGCTGCCCGAGGACTGGGAGGGCCACCCGCTGCGCAAGGACTACGTCTTCCCGACGGAATACCACGGCGTGGATTGCACCCGATGAGCACGAAGATCCAGGGGGTGAAGCTCGACGAGGGGGAGCGCAGCGCGCCGCTGCTGCCGCGCGACATCCAGACCGACGAACTGGTCTTCAACATGGGGCCGCAGCACCCGAGCACCCACGGAGTGCTCCGCGTCGTGCTGCGCACCGACGGCGAGGTCGTGCTCGCCTGCCAGCCGCTCATCGGCAACCTGCACCGCTGCTGCGAGAAGATCCTCGAGAGCCTCACCTACGTGCAGGGGCTGCCCTACGTCGACCGGATGGACTACCTCGGCGCGCTGAACATGGAGATGGGGCTCGTCCTCTCGGTGGAGAAGGCGGGGCAGATCGAAGTTCCGAAGCGGGCGCAGTACCTGCGCGTGATCCTCTGCGAGATCAACCGCGCGATCAGCCACCTCTTCTGCGCGGGGCAGTTCGGACTCGACATGGGGGCGTTCACGCCCTTCCTCTACATGTTCCGCGAGCGCGAGGAGGGGATCACGCTGCTGAACGAGGTGACGGGCGGGCGGCTGCTCTACCACTACATCCGGTATGGCGGCGTCACGCGGGACGTCCCGGACGAATGGCGCAAGCGCGTGATCGCCTGGTGCGACCGCGTCGATGCGCACATGGACGAGTACAACAACCTGCTGACCTACAACCAGATCTTCCTGAACCGCACCTGCGGCGTCGCGCTGCTGGACCGCGAGACCTGCCTGCGCTACGGGGTCACCGGGCCGGTGCTTCGCGCCGCCGGCGTGCCGCGCGACACGCGGCGCGACCTCCCCTATTCGTCGTACGAGGACTTCCAGTTCAAGGTGCCGGCGGGGCCGTTCGAGCACGGGGTCGTCGGCGACGCGTGGAACCGGCACCGGCAGCGGCTGCTCGAGCTCGAGGAGAGCATCAAGATCATCCGGCAGGCGGTCGACCGCCTCCCGGCGGGCGATGTGATCCACGCGAAGGTGACGCGCGGCTGGAAGGCGCCGCCCGGGGAGGCCTACGTCGCCTCCGAGGCGCCGCGCGGCGAGATCTCCTGCTACTTCGTCAGCGACGGCGGGAAGAACCCCTACCGCGTGCGGATGCGCGGACCCTCCTTCTACAACATCGCCGTGATCACCGAGACGGCGCGCGGCCTGCTGATCGGCGACCTGATCGCGCTGATCGGCTCGATCGACATCACCCTCGGCGAGGTGGACCGGTGATCGCGCAGGCGGCGCCCCTCTCGACGTGGTTCGCGAACCTGATCGCGGAGATGACCGGGGTCGAGGCGAACTGGCTCTTCCACGCCGTGGGGATGCTCGTCGTCGCGAGCGCCGTCCTGCTGCTGGTCGTGACGCCGGTCGGCCTCGGCGGCGTCTATCTCGAGCGCAAGCTCTGCGGGCGGATGCAGCACCGGCGCGGGCCGAACCGCGTCGGGCCGTACGGTCTCTTGCAGAGCCTCGCCGACGGCGTGAAGCTGCTCGCGAAGGAGGACATCATCCACCGCGGCGCCGACGCGGCGATCTTCCGCTTCGCCCCCTATGTGGTCTTCCTCGCGGCGTTCGCCGGCTTCGTCGTGCTGCCCTTCGCGCCGGGGCTCGTGCCCGCCGACCTCGACGTGGGCATCTTCTTCTTCCTGAGCCTGATCGCCCTCGAGACGATCGGCATCGTGATGGCCGGCTGGTCCTCGAACAACAAGTGGAGCCTTCTCGGGTCGATGCGCGAGGTCGCGCAGGTCGTCTCGTACGAGCTGCCGCTCGGCATCGCGGCGATGTGCCCGGTACTCGCGGTCGGCAGCCTCTCGCTCGTCTCGATCACCGACGCGCAGGCGGGGCCGCTCTGGAACTGGATGCTCGTCCGCAACGGCTACTACGCCCTCGCGATGGTGCCGGCCTTCCTCGTCTTCTATACCGCCGGCCTCGCCGCCGCCAAGCGCGCGCCCTTCGACCTGCCCGAGGCGGAGTCGGAGCTGACGGCGGGCTTCCACACCGAGTACTCCGGGATGCGCTTCGGGATGTTCTTCCTGCCCGAGTACGCGCTGATGCTCTCGCTCTCGGGCGTCTCGAGCGCGCTCTTCCTCGGCGGGTACCACGACCCGCTCGGCCTCTCCGCCCCCGGCGCCGCCTTCGACGGCGTGCTCTGGTGGGGGCTCCTCTGGTTCTTCCTGAAGACGACGTTCCTCTTCCTGTCGCAGATCGTGCTCCGGTGGACGCTGCCGCGGCTCCGGATCGACCAGGTCATGTACCTCTGCTACAAGGTGCTGCTCCCCATTTCGATGGCCTGCCTCGTGCTGACGGCCGCGCTGAGGTTGCTCGGATGAACCGCCTCCGCCGCTGGACCCGCAACGTCCTGAACGGGCTGCGCACGACCTTCGTCGGGCTCCGGATCACGGTCCCCTACATCTTCCGCCGGCCCTACACGCTGCAGTATCCCGAGGAGGTGCAGGAGTTGCCGCCCACCGAGCGCGGCCTGCACAACTTCGAGATCGACAAGTGCATCGCGTGCGACCAGTGCGCGAAGATCTGCCCCGTCGACTGCATCCTGATCGAGGCGGAGGCGAAGGGCAAGCACGCCCGCCTGCTCAAGTTCGAGATCGACTACACGAAGTGCCTCTTCTGCGCGCTCTGCTGCGAGCCCTGCCCGACGGAGTGCATCCACATGGGACCGACCTTCGACCTGGTCGGCTACACCCGCGACGAGTGCATCATCAACTACGCCGACCGCGAGAACCCGCGCACGTTCAGCGGCGAAGAGACGATCCCCTACCCCTTGGCCCCCTACGCGAGGAAATAGCGATGGGGATCGAGACGCTGCTCTTCTGGATCTTTGCCGGCATGGCCGTGGCCGGCGGCCTGATGGCGGCGCTGCTGCCGCGCATCGTCCACGCCGTGTTCAGCCTGATGCTCTCCTTCGTCGGCGTCGCGGCGATCTACGCGATGGCGGGGGCGAGCTTCCTCGCGATCACCCAGGTCGTCGTGTACGTCGGCGGCGTGCTGGTGCTGATCGCCTTCGGCATCCTGCTGACCGGCCGTACCGCGCTGACCCTCGGCGTCGCGGAGGTCAAGAACCGCAAGGCGGGCCTCGCGGTCGGCGCGCTGCTCTTCCTCGGCCTGATGAAGGCGATCGCGGCCACCTCGCAGTTCCACCCCGGCGAGACGGCGGTCTCCGCCGACTCGACCGAGGAGATCGGAGCGCTGCTGCTCGGCGACTACATCCTCGCGTTCGAGTTCGCCTCGATCGTGCTGCTCGTCGCGCTGGTGGGAGCCGCGTACCTCGTGCGGAGGACGGACGCGTGAACCTCTACCACTTCCTCGGCCTCGGGGCGGCGCTGCTCGCGATCGGCGTGCTCACCGTCGTCACGCGCCGCCACGCGATCGGCCTGCTGATCGGCGTCGAGCTGATGCTGAACGCGGCCAATGTCAACCTCGTCGGCTTCAGCCGCTACGGCGGCGGGCTCGACGCGCAGGTCTTCGCGATCCTCGTGATCGTGCTCGCCGCAGCGGAGGCGGCGGTCGGGCTCGCGATCATCCTCCAACTCTTCGACAAGCGCCGGGACGTCGACGTCGACCGCGCCAGCTCGCTCAGGGGATGACGGTGCAACCCACTCCCGCCTACGTCCCCTGGATCATCCTCGCGCCGGCGCTCGCCGGGCTCGTGCAGAACTTCTTCGGGAAGTCGCTGCCGCGCAAGGGCGACCTCGTCGTCGTCGGCGGCATCCTCGTCTCGCTGCTGTTGAGCGTGCTGACGCTGGGCGCCTGGGCCGGGCTGCCCGCCGGCGGCTACTTCCGCTCGACGTGGACCTGGTTCGAGCTGGCCGGCGGGGCGAAGTTCGAGATCGGCCTTCTCGTCGACGGCCTGACCGCGGCGCTGCTCTGCGTCGTCACGCTCGTCGCCGCGCTCGTCTTCATCTTCTCGACCGCCTACATGAAGGGCGACAAGAAGTACGACCGCTTCTTCTTCTGGCTCTCGTTCTTCGCGGTCGCGATGCTGATCCTGACGCTGGCCGACAACCTGCTGCTGCTCTTCATCGGCTGGGAGCTCGTCGGCCTCTGCTCCTACAAGCTGATCGGCTTCTGGAGCGAGGATCTCGCCAACGCCGAGGCGGCGAAGAAGGCCTTCATCACGACCCGCGTCGGCGACGTCGGCATGCTGCTCGGCATCCTCGTGCTCTACGCGAGTTGCGGCACGCTCTCCTTCGAGGGGATCTTCGCGGCGGTGAAGGCGGGGAACCCGGGCGGCACGCTGCTGACGTGGGCCGGCATCGGCCTCTTCTTCGGCGCGGTCGGGAAGTCGGCGCAGTTCCCGCTGCAAGTCTGGCTGCCGGACGCGATGGCGGGCCCGACGCCGGTCAGCGCGCTGATCCACGCGGCGACGATGGTCGCGGCGGGCGTCTACCTGGCCGCGCGGATGTTCCCGATCTTCACGACGGACGCGCTCGGCTTCATCGCGTGGACCGGCGGCGTCACCGCGCTGCTCGCGGCGCTGATCGCCGTCACGCAGACCGACATCAAGAAGGTGCTGGCCTACAGCACGATCAGCCAGCTCGGGTTCATGATGATGGGGGTGGGGTGCGGGGCCCCCTGGGCGGCGATGTTCCACCTGACGACGCACGCCTTCTTCAAGGCGTGCCTCTTCCTCGGGTCGGGCTCGGTGATCCACGCGATGCACCACGCCCAGGATCTGAAGGACATGGGCGGGCTCCGGAAGAAGATGCCGGTCACCTTCGTCACGTTCGCGATCGCGACGCTCGCGCTCGCGGGGCTGCCGCTGATGAGCGGCTTCTACAGCAAGGACGCGATCCTGCTCTCCGCGCTCGAGGGCGGCCACCACCTGCTCTTCTGGACCGGCGTCTTCGCGGCCTTCCTGACGGCCTTCTACATGACGCGCCTCGTCTGGCTCTGCTTCTGCGGCAAGCCCAAGAACGAGCACAAGTACGACCACGCCCACGAGTCGCCGGCGGCGATGACGGTGCCGCTCGTGATCCTGGCCGTGCTCTCCTTCGGCGTCACCTTCCAGAGCACCGGCTTCGCCGAGAAGTTCTTCCGGACCCCGGCGTACCACGGCTCCTTCCCGGCGACGCCGTCGAACGCCCACGCCTATGTCGCCCCCGGCGCGCATGCCGAGCACCACCCGCATCCGGGCTGGTTCACCGCGCTCGCGATGTGCCTCGGCGGCGTCGGCATCGCCGTCGGCGCCGCCCTCTTCGTCTCGGGGCGGCGCGACGAGACGTCGGTCCTCCTCCCCGGGCCCCTCCACGACCTCTCCGCCGGGAAGTTCTACATGGACGAGATGTACCTCGACGGATGGGTCGCCCCGTCGCACCGCGCCGCCGCCGCCTGCGCGTGGGCCGACGCGAACGTCGTCGACGGCCTCGTGAACGTCTCCGGCCGCGGGGGGCTCCTCCTCGGCGACATCAGCGGCGACTCGGACAAGGTGGTCGTGGACGGGCTCGTCCACCTCACCGCCGACAGCGCGCAGGGCGCGGGCGCCGTCGTGGCGGCCGCGCAGACCGGAAGGATCCGTAACTATGTCGCGATGGCGGTCGGGGCCACGGCCCTCGTCCTCCTCGTGCTCCTCTGGATGTAGGCAGGACGCATGAACGCCCTCACACTCTCGATCTTCCTCCCGCTCGCCGGGATGGTCGCGGTGCTCTTCACGAAGAAGGAGAACCCCGGCCAGACGCGCAGCCTCGCGTTCCTCGTCACGATCGCGACCTTCGTCTGCTGCACCGTCGTCGCGGCGAACTGCTACAGCCTGCCGTCGGGGGAGTACGCCTACGACACGTCGCACGCGTGGATCCACCTCGGCGGCAAGTTCAAGGTGGACTTCCACACCGGCGTGGACGGCCTCTCCGGCATGTTGATCTTCCTGACCGGGCTGCTCGCGGTCTGCGCCGCGATCGCGTCGTGGAACATCAAGGAGGGGATCCGCGGATACTGGGCGATGTTCCTGCTGCTGCACACCGGCGTGATCGGCACCTTCGCGTCGCTCGACCTCTTCGTCTTCTACGTCTTCTGGGAGGTCATGCTGCTGCCGATGTACTTCCTGATCGGCGTCTGGGGCGGGCCGCGGCGCATCTACGCGGCGATCAAGTTCTTCCTCTACACGCTCTTCGGGTCGATCTTCCTGCTCGCCGGCATCCTCGTCGTCTACTTCTCGCTCACGGCCGAGGGGTCGGGCTTCCAGGGCGACTCCGCGTTTAGCATCCCGCAGATCACCGCCTACGCCGCGTCGATGAAGGGGCAGGGCGGCATCCTCGCGGGCCTCGGCGCGAACGCCGTGCTGATCTCGCAGCTCGTCTTCTGGGGGATGTTTGTCGCGTTCGCCGTGAAGGTGCCGGTCTTCCCGTTCCACACGTGGCTGCCGGACGCGCACGTCGAGGCGCCGACGCCGATCTCGGTGATCCTCGCCGGGATCCTGCTGAAGCTCGGCGGGTACGGGATGCTGCGGATCAACTTCCCCTTCTTCCCGGGCATGCTGGAGCAGTTCGCCTGGTGGATCGGGCTCTTGGGCGTCATCAACATCATCTACGGCGCGCTCGTCGCGATGGCGCAGACCGACTTCAAGAAGATGATCGCCTACTCGTCGGTGTCGCACATGGGCTTCTGCCTGCTCGGATTCGCCGCGATGACGAGCGAGGGGGTCTCGGGGGCCATCCTCCAGATGTTCAACCACGGGACCATCAGCGGCCTGCTCTTCCTCGTGGTCGGCGTCGTCTACGACCGCGCCCACCACCGCGACCTGAACCGGTTCGGCGGGCTGATGTGGAGGATGCCGGTCTACGCGGCCGTCAGCGGCATCGCGATCTTCGCGTCGATCGGCCTGCCCGGGCTCTCGGGCTTCATCGGCGAGATCATGACCTTCCTCGGCTCCTACAGGAGCGACTTCTACGAGGGGGCGAAGCTTCTGACGGTGCTCGCGACGGTGGGTCTCGTCTTCACGGCGGCCTACTACCTGCGCGCGGTGCAGAAGGTCTTCCTCGGCGAGACGAACCCGAAGTGCTCGGGATTCGACGACGCCTCCGGCCGCGAGCTCTGGTCGATGCTGCCGCTGCTCGTCCCGACGATCCTGTTCGGGATCTACCCGGCGCCGCTGATCGACATCTTCCAGCCCTTCGTCGCGGGGCTGCTCCGGTAGGGACGGATGCTCGCGAGCCAGCTCATCCCCGACCTCTCCGGCCTCCTGCGGCACTTCCTGCCCGAGACGCTGCTCTGCGCCGCGGTGCCGCTGATCCTGCTCGCCGACCTCTTCGCCGGCCGCGCCCGCCGCGACTCGGTGGCGAGCGCGCTCGCGCTCGGAGCCCTGCTGCTCGCCTTCTTCATCGCGCTGTTCCAGCCCTGGTCCGAAGGGGCGATCACGACGAAGCTGCTCCGGGCGGACGGCCTCGCGAAGGCGTTCCGCGTGCTCGTGCTCGGCACCGGCATGATCGCCGCCGTCGCCGCGATCCGCGGCGACGTGAAGCGCGCGCGGACGGAGTTCTTCGTCATCCTGATCGGGGCGGTCGTCGGCGCCTGCTTCACGGCGGCCAGCAACGACCTCGCGATGCTCTACCTGTCGATCGAGCTGCTCTCGATCGCGGGGTACCTGCTCGCCGGCTTCCGCAAGTCGGACTTGCAGGGGAGCGAGGCCGCGCTGAAGTACGTGATCTTCGGCGCCATCTCGTCGGGGCTGATGCTCTACGGCATGAGCCTGCTCTACGGCTTTGCCGGCACCGCCACGATGGCGACGCCGGACGGACAGACCTTCCGCTCGCTCCAGACCGTGGTCGGCTCCGCCAGCGGATCGCCCGCCTTCCTCGTCGCGGTCGTGCTGGTCTTCGCCGGGCTCGCCTACAAGGTCGCCGCGGCGCCCTTCCAGTTCTGGTGCCCCGACGTCTACCAGGGCGCGCCCACCTCCGTCGCCGCCTTCCTCGCGGTCGCGGCGAAGGGCGCCGGCTTCGCGGCGGTGCTGCGCTTCGTCGGGGCGGTCACCGGCGGCGGGCGGGGGCTCACCGACGCGCTCGCCGCCAACAACGAGACCGTGCGCACGGTGCTCTTGCTGATGGCGCTCGTCACGATGACGGTCGGCAACGTCGCCGCGCTGCGCCAGCACAACAGCAAGCGGCTGCTCGCCTACAGCGCGATCGCCCACGCCGGCTACCTGCTGCTCGGCGTCTGCGTGACGACGCACAGCGGCGCCGCGGCGGTCGTCTTCTACATGGTCGTCTACCTCTTCATGACGCTCGGCGCCTTCACGATCGTCGGCGTCGTCGAGCGCGCGACGGGGGGACGCACCGACATCGACGCCTTCGAGGGGCTCGGCTTCCGCGCGCCGCTGCTCGCCGTCTGCATGGCCGTCTGCCTGATCGGCCTCACCGGCCTGCCGCCGACCGGCGGCTTCGTCGGCAAGCTCTTCCTCTTCCGGGAGGTCTTCAACTACAGCGGCGAACACGGATCGATGCTCTTCTTCTGGGGCGGCGTGATCGGGCTGCTGAACGGCGTGGTCTCGCTCTACTACTACGCGCGCTTCCTGAGGGTCATGTACCTCTACGACCCCGAGCGCGTGCCGGCCGGCGCGCTCGCCCTCGCGGGCGTCGACCGGGGGCTCACGCTCGCGGTCACGCTGCCGGTCCTCGTGCTCGGCCTCGCCTTCGGCGGCCTCTGGGGGCTGGCCGAGGGCCTGACGCGGGGGGTCTTCTAGCGATGGACGCAGCGGGCAAGGTCGACATCCTGAACCGCGTGCTGCACGAGACGGTCAACTCGGTCGTGCAGTACATCGAGATCGCCGTGCCCTACGTGCCCGCCGGGTTCGAGGCGCAGATGGCGGCCCTCCGCAGGATGCGGGAGGAGGAGACCGAGACCTCCCACCGCCTCACGGACCAGATCGCCGCGCTCGATGGCGTTCCGACGGTGGGCGTCTTCCCCTACTGGAACGTCGACCTCAACTACCTCGACGTCCGCTATCTCGCGCGCCTTGCCGCCCGTCAGAGCGCCAAGGCCGCCGCGGAGATCGAGGTCGAACTCGATCTGCTGCGCGACGACGCCAGGGCCCACGCGCTGCTGAAGTCGATCCTCGCGCAGAAGCGCGCCCACGCCGCGGCGCTCGAGGAGATCGGCAAGCCGGCGCCGCCGCCCGCTCCGAAGAAGCCCGCCGCGCCGCCCGCCAAGAAGCCGGCGCATTGAGAGTCACAGGGGGCGCGGGGGCGGGAGGCGTGCCGGCTCGCGGCAGGTCGACCGCCGCGCGGGACGCGGGGACCTGTCGATGAAGCGGTGGTAGGCGTGGAGGCCGCCCCGGTTCCCGCGGGCGCCCTGCGGCGCCGCCCCCGGGCCCGTACCATGGGGGGATGGCGCGGGTGCCGACTCTGCTGCTGCTCGTCGCGGTCGCCTGCAACAAGCGGGGGTTCGATGGCGGCCCCCCGGACCCCCTGACCTCCGCCCGCGAGCGGATGGTGCGCTCGCAGATCGCGATCCGCGGCGTAGCCGATCCTCGCGTGCTCGCCGCGATGCGGAGGGTGCCGCGCCACGAGTTCGTGCCCGAGGCGCAGCGGTCGCGCGCCTACGAGGACCATCCGCTGCCGATCGGCGAGGGGCAGACGATCAGCCAGCCCTACATCGTCGCCTACATGGCGGAGTTGGCCCGCATCCCGGAGAGGGGGCGCGTGTTGGAGATCGGCACCGGCTCGGGGTATGGCGCTGCCGTGCTCGCGGAGATTGCCGCGGAGGTCTACACGATCGAGATCCTCGAGCCGCTCGCGGAGCGGGCGCGGGAGGATCTCGGGCGCACCGGCTACGGTCGCGTCCACGTCCGTTGCGGCGACGGCTACCGGGGATGGGAGGAGGCGGCTCCGTTCGACGCGATCCTGCTGACGGCGGCGGCTCCCGAGGTGCCCCGCCCGCTGCTGGAGCAACTCCGGCTGGGGGGGGTGCTCGTGATGCCGGTGGGGGAGGCGGAGCAGCGGCTTCTCGTCGTGACGCGGACGGAGGAGGGGTTCGACGAGCGGCTCGACCTGCGCGTGCGATTCGTTCCGATGACGGGCGAGGTGAGGCGGTAGCCGTCGGTTGGGCTCCCGCGGTAGCGGTCCGACGCCAAGAGCGATCGATCGGCGGGCGGGGGGGAGGGCCGGAGGTGGCGCGGCCTTTGCGGGAGGCGTATCGTAGGCGGCTCGCAACGCCGGAGGAGAACGAACGATGGGCGGATGGCCCCTGTGGATCGCGGTCTTCGTCATGCTCGCGCGGACGGCGTCCGCCGCCGAGAAGAAGGACCTCTCCCTCGAGAAGGAGGTGGAGCACTACCTCGCCACCTCCGCACCGGCCGCCGACGCGGGACCGCCGGAGCTGAAGGGCGCATGGAAGGATGGGCCGCGCTGGAGTTCGGCGGACGGCAACTTCGCGTTCGGCGTGGTCGGGCGGCTGCTCTGGGACAGTTTCTGGATCGACTCCGACGAGTTCGCCGGGACCGCGACCAGGGACGGCACCTTCTTCCGGCGCGTGCGTCTCGGCGTGCAGGGAACCGTCTACAAGAACGTCGAATTCAGGATCGAGATCGACTTCGCGAAGTCGACGCTGGTCCTGGCGGATGTCTACTTCGGGATCAAGGGGCTCGGCGCGGCGGGCACGTTGCGCGTCGGCCACATGCGCGAACCCTTCTCGCTCGAGGTGATGGAGAGCGCCAACGACCTGAGCACGATCGAGCGCTCCGCCTCCGCCGAGGCGTTCGCGCCCTTCCGCAACGTCGGGATCGCCCTTTCCAACACCGCGCTCGAGGAGCGGGTCACCTGGTCCGCCGGCGTCTTCCGCAACACCGACGACCAGGGGCAGACGCGCGAGGACGGCGGCTACAGCGTGACGCTGCGGATCACCGGGCTGCCTCTCCGCGACCCGGAGCGCGAACTCCTCGTCCATGTCGGCCTTGGCGCGAGCCTCCGCGACCCCGACGCGGAGACGGTGCGCTTCCAGGCGCGACCGGGCATCGGCACCGGCTCGCGCCTCGTCGATACCGGCGACATCACGACCGCCGACAGCGTGCTGCTGCTGAATCTGGAACTCGCCGTCGCGTGGAAGGCGTTCAGCGTGCAGGGGGAGGTCATCGCCGCCGAGGTGGAGGGCGCCGCCGCCATCCCGAGCCTCTCCTTCCACGGCTGGTACGTGCTGGTGGCCTACACGCTGACCGGCGAGCCGCGGGAGTACAAGGCGAAGACCGGCGTCTTCGGCAGCCCCAAGCCGAAGCGGAACTTCCGCGGAGAGTCCGGCGGCTACGGCGCGTTCGAGCTTGTCGCCCGGATCGACGGCATCGACCTCAACGACGGCGCGATCACCGGAGGCGAGCAGCAGACGGTGTCGCTGGGACTCAACTGGTACCTCAATCCGAACACGCGGATGATGTTCCACCTGCTCTTCACCGACGTGGATGCGCCGAAGAGCGGCGACCTGATCATCTTCGTCACCCGCTTCCAGTTCTTCTTCTGAGCGCCCGTCGCCCACTCAGCCATCGAACGCCTCGGGCCCTTTAGGGCCCATAGCCCGCGCAGCGGGCGACGGGCCCCGCGGTCGCAGCACCGCCTCGGGCCGGATCTTCGCGATCGCGAGGGTGGCCTGCGCGCGGATCTCCTCGTCGTCGTCGCGCTCGGCCGCCTTCAGCGCGGGCAGCGCGGCGGCCGCCTTCGGGCCGATCTCGCCGAGGCTCAGCGCCGCCTCGAGGCGCACGTCCGCCTCGGCGCGCTGGAGGCAGGCGACGAGCGCCCAGACCGCGGCGTCGACGTGCTCGCCGATCCGGATCAGCGCGTGGGCGGCCGCAAGCGCGAGCCACGCGTCGTCGCGGTGGAGTTCGGCCCGGAAGGCGTCGGCCACCGGGCGCGCCCCTCGGCCCACTTTCGCGCACGCCTCGGCGATCCAGACCCCGACCGTGCCCCCCCGTTCGGTGAAGAGGGTCGCGAGCGGCGCGAGCATCGAAGGATCGCCGATCTCGCCGAGCGCCCAGATCGCGCGCAGCGCAACCTCCTCCTCCTCGGAGGGGTCGAGCGCCCGGGCGAGCAGCGCAGGGACCGCCGCGCGGGCGGCCCCGGCGATCGTCCCGAGCGCGCGCGCGGACGCCTGCCGAACCTTCGCATCGTCGTCGTCGAGTTCGCCGAGGAGCGGCCCGACGGCGTCGGGTCCCAGCGCGGCAAGCGCGTCCGCCGCGAGCGTCCGCACCTCGCCGTCGCCCTGGCCGAGCGCGTGCAGCAACTCCGGCATCGCCGCGCGGGCGCCGGCGCCGATCGCGGCGAGCACTTGCAGCGCCGCGAGCCGCGCGGGAGGCTTGCCCTTGGCGACGACGTCCTTCAGCGTGGGGACCGCAGCGACGGCCTCCGGTCCGAGGACGCAGAGCGCATCCACCGCCGACTCGTCGCCGCGGAGCAGCCCCTCGAGATGCGCGTCCAGATCCACGGTTCCACACGGTAACCGTTCCCGGGGACCGGTGCGAGAAGGGGGGGGCGCGGGGGGCCGAACGAGGCCGCGGGCCGGTAGAATCCGCCCCATGGATCCCATCCGGGCCGCCTTCGAGGAGGCGCGTGCGACGCAGGAGGCGTTCCTCTCCTCCCCGCCGGGACTCTCCGGCGTGCGCCGGTTCGCCGACCTCGCCCACGAGACGCTTCTGCGCGGCGGCCGGCTGCTGAGCTGCGGCAACGGCGGCAGCATGTGCGACGCGATGCACTTCGCCGAGGAGTGGACCGGCCGCTTCCGCGACAACCGCCGCGCGCTGCCGGCGATCGCCTTCTCCGACCCGAGTCAGCTCACCTGCATCGCGAACGACTTCGGCTTCGACGAGGTCTTCGCGCGGCAGGTCGAAGCGCATGGCCGCGAAGGCGACCTGCTCGTGCTGCTGTCGACGAGCGGCAACTCTCCGAATTGCCTGCGCGCGGCCGCCGTCGCGCGCGAGCGCGGCGTGCGCTCGGTCGGGCTGCTGGGCAAGGGGGGAGGCAAGCTGCGCGAGCACGTCGACCTCGCCATCGTCGTCCCGCGCGCGGAGACCGCCGACCGGATCCAGGAGGTCCACATCCAGATCCTGCACATCGTCATCGAAGCGGTGGAGCGGCGGCTGTTCCCGCCGAATTACGCGTAGCGAAGCGGGACGCCGGGGGGGCCCGGGGGCCGACAGGAGACATCCAGTCCCGGACCGTGGCCGCCGAATGTCGCGATACGGCCGAAGGTAACGAGGGGCATGGCGGTGTCCGCCGGGTGGCGATCTCTCGCGGTGCTGGTCGCCCTCTCCTGCTCCTCCCTCGCATTGCACCGCCGGGCCGGCGAGATTCGCGTGACACGCGAGGGGCGCATCGAGGTGAGTTCCGGCCCACCCGTCGAGTACCGCGCCCGGGGGCCGAACGACGAGGAACCGGTGCCGCTTCCTGACGCCGCGGCGATCCGTACATGGGCACGATCGGAGGCCAGCGGTCTGACGTCGAGCGAGCTCTCGTGGACCGAGCCCTTCGTCGAGGCGACCGGCGCGGCGCCCTGCGCGACGGTCTTCGCCGCATTCGTCGCCTTGCGCGAGGCGTCAACCTAGCCGGTCGATCTCGGCCTCGAAGCGCTCCATCCATGGGACGCCGCGGCCAGGATCCTGCCGCCACCCCTCACGAGGAGCCCATCGACCGGTGGGGCGGCAGCTACGTCCCCCGGAACAGTCACTACCCGGTCAACCTCCCGGTCGCGTCTATGGCCTTCGAAGACATGGCAGACGACTGCGACGATCGCCTGATCGTGACCCTTGCGGTCGGGGGGCGGCTCTATGCCGGCGAACGCGAGACGACGCTTCAGGGGCTTGCCGACACCCTGGGCAGAGCGACGACGGCCTACAACGAGAAGACGCGCGGCGATGGGTTCGTAGCGGCGTGGGCGGAAGGTCCACGCTGGTCCAAGCTCTACCTGCTCCTGCGGGCCGACCGGGAGGTGCCGCTGCACCAGCTTCGAAGCGTCATCGCCGAGGTCCGCGCAGCCTGGATCTTCAAGGTCCAGCTTGCAACGCGCAGCGAGCCCTCCGAGGACATTACACCGGAGGAGGGGGCCCGCGCCTTGGCAGGCAGGGAGGTGCGCCCGGTCTGCGGCTTGGATCACAAGATCCTCTTTTTTCTCCCGACGGGCGGGGGGACTCCGGCCAAGGCTTCCTTCGATCTTCGCGCCGCCGTCGAGCGGGGGGAGGGGGTGGCTTCTCTGGTCCGCGAGTTGGACCGCCTCCGCTCCGAGGGCACCGACAAGGTGGACCTGCTCAGCATCGAGGCGGCGCTCGAGTCGAGCCGCCACACCTTCCCGCTCCCGCCCGAGTGGGCCGCCGTCCCCCCCGGCGGGTCACAGCATCCCGAGCTGCAGTTTCGCCGCCTGCCGGATGTGGCGGAGATGGTGATCGCCACCTACGCTGCCCGGGCGCCGAGCGCCCCGCGATACACGGACACCCTCCTCGTGTAACTCGCGAATGCTTCCGCTTGACACGGGGGGGGGGGGGGGGGGGGGGGGGCGGGGCGCCCCCCCCCCACACACCCCCTCCACGAGCGCTCTCTGGGGTGTTTTTCCCCCTTCCCCCACTATCGTCCCCCACCCGCGCCAGGGGGGGGG
>Ga0187893_10000394_pt1 | contig 113962 bp, 96 predicted proteins | sample MA1701074metaG_FD_139574 | JGI IMG/M metagenome (GOLD analysis project Ga0187893, IMG submission 139574) | White microbial mat communities from a basaltic lava cave in the Kipuka Kanohina Cave System on the Island of Hawaii, USA - MA170107-4 metaG ...
CGTGGATGCAGAAAGCGGCGGGATAACGGTCCGCGACGCTTCGTCCTGGCCTGCGGTCAACGGCCTGAGCTACTACGCGTCTGCCGGGTTGAACCTGGGCTCCCCTGACGCCCTCCTGTTGCCTGACACGCAGGCCGCGGCAGGGCGCTTCGATTCTCTTGAGATCGGCGACGCGCCATTTGCCCCGGGCAGATTCGTAGTCGTTGCTGGTGATGAGGTGTTCGATGGAACACCTGAAGAGGCCCAGTCCATCCTCCAGGGCCGCGTGGTGCATGGCGATGATGCTGGGCCATTCGCAGGAGCTGATGATGTACGCGGTGTGCTGTCGCCGCTTGCTGCCCTCAATAGCGATCAAGAAGTAGATGCGCCCGTTGCCGCCTTGGACGGCAACATTAGCCCCGTCTTCGCCCGGCTTCCCGGCCTGGCATCTCCTCTCACCGACCACGTGCCGGGCTGCACCACGTCCACCACATATGCCCTCCTAATCCAGGGCTCGGACGACAGCGCCATGAACAAGGACATGGACAGGATCAAGGAAATGTTCGGGCGCGGGGGCGTCCCGGCCGCGCTGGTGTTTCAGGCCACGCCTGGCGGCGAACGGCCGGTGGACGACGTGCGGGCGAAGTGGCAGCAGATCAAGGCGCAGGCCACGCCGTGCGACCATGTTTTCATCTACATCACGGCCCACGCCACGAAGAGCGGAACGGCTGCGATTGACACAAGCCGCAAATACAAAGATGGCACTCCCGTGGAGTGGGACGGGCTGTCTCCCTCAGACTTTGATTTTGGCAACTGCAGGGCATGCCATATCACTGTAATCATTGACACGTGCTTTTCGGGCAAAGCCCTCGCCGGGTTCCGGGCGTTGCTTGAGCCGCTCACGGGCCGCAAGGCGTTCGTCATGTCTGCCACGGACGCTGCGAACGAGTCAATTTCGTTTCCTTGGTTGAACCCCGCCTACGCGACGGGTGGCGCGTTCACGACTGCGCTGGTGAAGTCGTTCAACGAACAGGTCGCGTCATCTGGCGGAGGCAACATAAGCCTGGGCACGGTGTTCGACAACGCAAACACGTCGCTCGAGGGCTCGCTGCGGCCCTCATTGCGGATGATGAACCCTCAGTGGTGGGAGCGGAAGCTAAAACCCGGCGAAACGTGCGCGCTGGTTGTCATCACGCCGACGGCAGGCGTCCAAGTGCAAACTCCCACGCCTTCGCCAACTCCGACACCTACCCCCTCACCTACGCCGTCGCGTACTCCTACACCACCTCCCGCATTTGCGCCAGGGATGCCCGTAGACGCCGACGTGGTCAGCCCCGTAAGGGCGACATTTTTCCCTGACGAGCGAGCGACCACATACGAGATCCGTATTGTGGAGTTCGCGAACATCATCTTCATTGGGGACGGCATCTCATGGTCCAAGCCAAATTGCGGCACCACGGAATATACGAAGCCCGGCCCGGGCCGCCACCTCCTCAGGTGGCACCACCCGCACCCACCGTGCGACGCGACGACTGATCACTCAGATGTCACGATCACGGCCCTAATCGTGGTCAGTACATCTGGCGGGACAACCAGGGCAATCGAGTGCAAGTATCAGGGCGCGGAAACAAACGTGGGCAAGCCCTGTGTGTGGAAGTAGAAACAACGCGATAGTCAGCGAGGAGATACCGTTCCAGCTCCCAGAGAGATGGACGCCCGCATGCCGAGGGGCCTTACCACTCCCCCTGGGCCTGCCGAACGGCCTCATGATGCAACTTGCCCTGATGGGGCGGTCGAGGGCAGAAATCCCACGCCTTAACCAGCGTGCCCTGACGCAGGTTGGCCAACGGCCCCTGTGCGGCCAGCCTAACTGAAGAAGTCCTTGTCCCCTGAATCCAGGTACTTGCGGGCCTTCCGGGGGTTGATCGTAACGCCTAACCCGGGCGCATCCCAGACATCGATGAAGCCGCTCTTCACAACCGGGTCGGGCAGGCCGTCCACAATGTCATACCACCACTCCGGACTGCCAACTGCGTATTCGAACGCGATGAAGTTGTTTGGTAAGGTTGCGGCCAGATGGACTTCCGCTGCCAGCCCGATCAGTCCAGCTCCGACGCCATGCGGAGCGATCAGCAATCCGTAAAGCTCTGCATGCTCCGCCACCCTCTTGAGCTCTCCGATCCCACCTACGTCCAGCGGATCGGGCCCGAGGACCCTGACCGCCTTCTTTTCGATCAGGTCGCGGAAGTTCTGGCGCAGGTATATCTGCTCGCCCGTGTGTATCGGCGTTGAAGTGGCCTGCGTTACCTCCCTGTAAACATCTGCAAGGACATACGGGGTGTAGTCGCCCGTAATCATGTCCTCGCACCACATGATGTTGTACGGCTCGATCGCCTTTGCAAAACGGATGGCATCTGGCACGGTCCACCCGGGGCCGCAGTCAAGGGCCAGCCCGACTTCGTTGCCCAGCACCTCTTTCATCGCTTCTACACATGTGATGGTGTACTCCATTCCCTTCTCAGTCAGCACACCGGTCTGTCGCTGCCACGGACCTCTTTGCAATTCGCCGTAGAAGTAATCCGGCACGTTCTCAGAGGTCTGACTGTGGAAGCTGACGCCCTGCTTGATGATCGTGAACCCTTCGGGAGACTCCTTCATCTTCTGCATGTTTTCGGCCCAGTGTTTCGGGTCCCAGCCCTTCATGGGGAACCGGACTTGGCCGTTGTATACGCGGACGCGGTCGCGGACCTTGCCACCCATCAGTTTGTGGACGGGCAGGTTGGCCGCCTTGCCGGCAATGTCCCAGAGTGCGACCTCGATGACGCTTACCGCTGTCCCCCAGGGCTTGAAGGCGCCGAAGCGACGGATGCGCTGCATCACGCGCTCAACGTCTGTCGGATCCTGCCCGACTATGAGGTCCTTGTAGAAAAGGACGTTGTACTTCAAGGATGGCCTTAGAGAATCAACCTGCCCCAAGCCGTCGATCCCAGCGTCAGTTGTAATTCGGACGACGGGGTTTCCGCCGATAATTGCGCACCTTAGGTCGATGATCTTCATAAGGATTCCTCCACCAGTAGCGGTAATGGCTCCTGACCTGTCCAGGAAAGGTACCGGTGATTATGGTCTTACTGCAGACATTCATGGGCTCCCCACATGAAGGGCCGTGAAGGGTCCAGTTGGCCCCCAGGCTTACCGCCTGAGGCCCCGCGAGGAGGCTCGATTCGCAGGATGTGCGCCGTGAGAGACAATGTGATCGCTGCCGGGTCAGACATCGAATATAGTCGGCAACTCGCCAGGCGAGTACCACCCTGATGACGCGTGTCGCCATAGGACCCTACGTGGTGTACCGGAGAGAAGGCGAATGAACATCCGACCCAACCGTGTCAAGCACAAACTCGCAGATGGCAAAACTGCTTTCGTGCTGGGCGGTGTCGCGGACCCCGACATGATCGACCAGCTCGGACCTTACGGCGCGGACGGGTTCTGGCTGGAGGGCGAGCACGGCTCCGTTGACTTTGAGAACGTCTCGAACATGACGCGAGCCTGCGACATCTGGGGCGTGACCTCCCTCGCACGCATCCACTTCAACGAGTACGGGACGATCTACCGGATGCTCGACCGCGGCGCGCAGGGCCTCGTCATGCCGCACGTGAACACCCGTGAAGAGGCGGAGGCTTTCGTCCAGGCGGCGAAGTTCGCGCCCATAGGCAAACGCGGCATGTTCACTTCTCGCCAGGGCTACAACGTGCCCGACTACTTCAAGAGGGCCAACGACGAGACGCTGCTCGTGATACTCATCGAGGACATCGCTGCAGTGCGGCGGCTCGATGACATACTGAAGGTGGACAACATAGACGTGTTCTTCGTGGCTTCTCAGGATTTAGCAGCGTCGATGGGGCACATAGGAGACATCGGGCACCCCGAAGTCCAGGAAACCATCAGCGCAGCCCTCACCAAGATCGTCAGGTCTGGCCGCACGGCTGGAGGCGGGACCGGCGAAACGGAGCGCATGGCGAGCATGGGCGTAAGGTTCTTCCTGGCATACGTTGACCCGTGGATCGAGGGCGGCGTCAGGCAGTTCGCTGCAGACGTTGACAGGGGAGCAAGGATCATCAAGCCCTCCGATACTTCCAGAGACCGTCGCGAGCGACGTCGTTCCAAGGCCAGCCCACACTAGCCACATATAGCGTGCGGCTCCTCTCGCGCCCTGTCCTAGGACACCTAATTGGGGCAAGATGCCCGGAGTAATGTAAAGTCCGGGTGGCCCGCGGCGAGCGGGCTGAACTGAGTTGGAATGGCGATGCACTCAGGGAACAGGCGGAAGGAGGCTGATTCGTGTGGATTGCGGTGCCTTTCTCGATTGACCGGTGCGCCATCGGCGCCCGGCGCCCTCGTCCGCCTAGGCTCGAGCCATGACCATCACGATCCGAATTCCAGGGGCGCTGCGTAGCTATTGCGATGGCGCCCAAGAGCTTGCACTGTCGGCCCCGAACGTGGGCGCGGCCCTTAAGCAACTCGAGCGGCGCCACCCGCGGTTATACCGTAACATCTGCGACGAGACGGGTAGGGTGCGCCACCACATCAACTTGTTCGTGAACACGTCTCACGTGCGCGACCGGGAAGGGCTCGACACGGCGCTGGTATCTGGGGACGTCCTCACGATACTGCCCGCGATCTCAGGAGGTTGATCATGCCGGACCGTGTGATTCTCAGCATCGGGACCAAGAAAGGCCTTTTTGTAGCGGAAGCATCCAGCACCCGGCGCAGCTTCGAGCTACGCGGGCCGTTCGGATCAGGGGTGGCCGTCTACGCGGCGCTGATTGACACGCGCGGTACGCCGCGCCTCTATGCGTCGAGCTGCAACGCCTTCTTCGGCATGAAGGTCCTGCATTCGACCGACCTCGGGAAGACTTTCAAGGAGACAAAGTCGGCTCCCGCCTTCCCGAAGGATGACGGGCGCGCGCTCGCCAACATCTGGTCGATCGAAGCGGGCAAAGACAGGAAGGAACTCTGGTGCGGGGTCGAGCCGGCGTCGCTCTTCCGGAGTAACGACAGCGGCGATTCCTGGGAGATGGTCCCGGGCATTAACAACCACCCCCACGCTCGCAAGTGGAATCCTGGGAACGGCGGGCTCTGCCTGCACACGATACTTCGCGACGGGAATCGCGTTCATCTGGGCATCTCGACCGGTGGCCATTACATAAGCGAAGATGGCGGCACGAGCTTCACAGCATCAAACAATGGCATAGGCGCTGGGTTCCTGCCCGATCCCTACCCCGAGTTCGGCCAGTGTGTGCACAAGATCGCGGGCCACAAGGACGCGCCCGGTCGGCTATACATGCAAAACCACGGCGGCTGGGCCGAGTGGGACGGGCCTGGCGGACCGCGGCCGGACATAGGCGTGCTGCGCAGTGATGACCACGGCCACACATGGCGATCAATCGCCAAAGGGCTGCCGTCTGACTTCGGCTTCCCGATCGTCGTGCACCCGCATGACCCCGACACGGTCTACGTGCTGCCGCTCGAGGGTATGACTCGCACCTGTCCGGGCGCCGCCCCCGCTGTCTGGCGCAGCGAAAATGGCGGCGGCTCGTGGAGGCGGCTCGCCCGCGGATTTCCGAAGAAGGAGAGCTTCTTCACGGTCCAGCGCGACGCCATGGACATCGACGAGTTGAAGTCGCCCGCGCTTTACATCGGGACCACGACAGGGCAGCTCTGGATCGGGCGAGACGGCGGCGAGCAGTGGGACTGCCTGTTCGACTCGCTCCCGCCGATCCACTGTGTGAAGGTCGCGGTTGTGTGAGCCTCGCAACGGCGCGCCTTCGCTCATGCCTGCGCCCCCTGTACTTGCGTCTGTCCGTACGGCTTGTTTTTGTGGGGCCACGGCCAACGCCATCGAGCCGCATTGGATGCTGGTGACATCCTTGCCACTATGCACTCATAGTGTGGCAGTCCGCTGCCCCGCTACCAGTTCGTGAATGCACCGTCGTCCCGCACGGCGACTACTAAGTAACTATCCCAAAACGGCCCGCGGGTGACTTCGACGGGTCACAGTCGAGTTCAGACTTCTCCCTCGCCCTGACCCTCTCCCGCTGGGAGAGGGGTTTTGGGATAGTTACTAACGCACGGCTGCTCCAACGCAGGGGACGCACTCAGCGAAGGCGCCCCTTGCATCCCGTATCTGGAGCGCTGAGCCAGTCAATCAGCGTTGATCGTCGCCTTGTGGCCGCGGCGGTCGTGCAACCGGCGGCTGCAGGAATGCGACAAGGTCCTCGATTTCGTCCGGTGTCAACTCCAGGTCGGGCATGATCGTGGACGGCCTGAAGGAAGCCGGGTCGGCCAGCCACCTGCCCAGGGGCAACGAGGGTGGGCCAGGGCAAGAAGCCCTAACCAGCGTGCCCTGGCGCAGGTTGGTCAGCGGCGCTCGGTCCGCCCTGGGCACCGCCGATTGATATGAGCAGGCGGCGTGCAACAGGGTCGGCCCAAAGGGCGTCGCGGACTTGGGCCACACACTTTGTGCTTTTCATCGCTTGAGCCGCCTCCATGGCTGCCCGGGCGGATGCAGTCACGGCCTTTATGGGGTCTGCCCCAGACCGGCCTGCGGCCCGGTAAGCTGCTTCAATGACCGCTCGTGTCGCGGCACCCACATCTCCGCCTGCATCAGCCGCCCCGTGGACGATGCCGTAGGCGACTGCGTGCATCAGCTCCTCGCTAAAGTCATCTGCCCTTACCAGTGACCTCAGCACCGCTTGTGTCGAGGCCTCTGCGGCCTGGCGCACGTCCGCGCGAGCTTCGTGGCTGCCGCGGGCCGCTCCCGCTGATACTGCTCGCGCCAAATCTGAAGCCTGTACCCCCAGGTGCTCACTTCCGTGCACCGCCTTCGAGATTGCGTGCTCCAGCCCGTGGACGAGCTTGCCTGTTGCTGCCGCGCCCTTGCCTGCGGCGACTGCCGCCACGTGGGCCGCTTGCGTGACCTCATAGGCAGTGACGCTCACCGCCACATCAAGGCCGGTAAGCGGCGGCTTGTGGTGAGTAATCTGAGATATTGGGTAACTAACAAGCATCGAACTGCCAGGCACGGTGCTCATGGGACGGGCGTGGCGTGCGGACGCCATCAACTCGTGCAGCACCATCTCAGGGCTGGTCTCGCCCTCCTCTTTGACTCTGCTCAGGCGGCCAATGGTCATCAGCCCCAGCAAGAAAGCTATGCCGAACAGGAAGTCGAAGCCTGTCAGGTCCAGGGGCGAGAGGCCGAACGATGTGCCAGGTTCCGAGTAGTTAATGTTTATGGTGAAGTGCCGCCCCGCGAAATGGTCGGCGAACTGCCCGCCAAGCAACGGCCCAAGCGCGGCGCCAAAGTTCACCGCCAGGCTCGCCGCTGCTAGGTACGCAGTCGCCTCACCCTTAGGCGCCAGCTTGAACGCCAGCGTGCCGTCCGACACGTTCAGCCCCGCCGTCGCCACGCCTGCCAGCATGTGGAGGAGGACGAGCAATGGGATAGTCAGGAGGTAGCGGTCAGGCATCGTCGTGAAAGTCCACCCCAGGACCACCAGGGTGTACAGCGACGTCGAGACCAGGAGTATCCCCTTCGCTCCGAACCTGTCCACCATCCTGCCCCAGACCGGCAAGAACACGATGTTGGTCGCCTGGCTGACAGCAGTAAGGGCCATTACAACCGCCACCGATATGCCGAGGTCCTTCAGCATGTAGACGGCAAAGAAGGGCACGGCCAGGTTTATAGCTAGCGCCCAAAGGAACCGGAAGAGGATGACCTGCCGGTAGTTTGTGTCCTTGAAGGGGTTCTTCAAGGCGCTGAAAAGTGACCTGCGCCCGCCTGGCGGCGGCGTCATGGTGGGCTCCGGCATGAATAGCAGGGCCACAGGCGTGGCGACCCCCAACGTTAGCGCGCCTGCCAGGAGGGCTATCGCGTAGCCGTAGGAAGCCTGCTGCGCGCCTTCGGCCTGCTTCTGCCAGACATCTGCGAAGATGCCCGCGCCTATGCTCAGCGCGATGCCGACCGCAGACGCGTACACAAGGCGCTTCGCGAAGTACTGCCCCATGGTCTTCTGCGGCACAAGGTCCTTGAGCCACCCGTTCCAGGCCGCGTTAAGGGGCGCGCTGATCAAGCTGCGGAGGGCGATGAGGCCAAGCAGTAACGCCATCGCGCTCGGACTCGGAACATCAATCCAGAATGGTATGAGTGCGATGGGGACCCACAGCAGCTGAATAGCCGCGAAACAAACGACCGTAATAGCCTTCCTCAGGCCCAGCCGCTCGATGAGGATGACTGCCGGCAGCTGTAGCGGCTGCATCATGAATGGCAACGCGGCCAGGACACCGATCTGCAGGTTGCTGGCGCCGAGTGCCAGCGCGTAGGCGGCCAGGAAGCCGCCGGAGGTGATGGCGTCCAAGCCCATGGCAACCGTGCCTTGGACAGTCAGCCAACGAAGCCCCGACTGGAGCTGGGGACCTGACATTGAATCGCTTGGGCGCAACAGGGCGGGCAGACGCATAACCTTCAGAGTAACTCCGGCACGCCAGCGAATGCTGCGTCAATCATGCGGATAGCCGGAGTCTTCCACTGATAAAAAGGGCGGTCAAGCACCCATAAGGCTGCCTCACCCGGCGGCGCTCAGCAGCCCGCGGCCGTGAACAGACTCAGCGGACGGACTGACCCGCAGGGCGTAGCCTTCTCCAGGGACATTGATGACTATCCCTTTTCCTCCGGGCGCCTGGCACAGCCTCTTCCTGAGCCTGTGGACTGCGACGTCGAGAGCATTCGTTGTTACCTTCTCGCCCGGCTGCCAGCATGAGCGCATGAGTGTATCGCTTTTGACTGGGGCGCCGCGTGCTTGCGCGATCTCGTAGAGCAGGGCGAACTCCGTGCTCGACAGTGCGATATGGACGCCGCCGACCTCAACGCGCTCGCGCCCGCGGTCAAGGAATAGTCCTGCAAGGCTGACAGTTGCTCGGCCATTCTGTGAGGCTCCGGCATGGGCGACCAGGACGGGCTCAGGTGGGGACACAGGGACCTTTAATGACAGGGTCGCCGGTATGCCTGTGCCTGTCGCCAGCGACGGCGGCCCCGGTGACAAAGGCAGTACCGAATTGTCAGTCCTTGCTGATGCGGGTTGGAGCTGCGCCTGCTTGGCGGTCGAAGGATGCTGACCTGAGCGTTGAGTGATCTCGTCCGGGTCAGCCGGTCTGGCGGCCGGGCGAGCGAGCAAGACAGGCGGTACATCCTGCGCCAATATCGTAGTCGCCGGGCTGGGCCTCTCGACCCCGCCAGGCGCCGGACCGTCATCAGGTCTCGCGTCCGCCGGGAACAAACGCGCAGCGAACGACAGCAACGTCTCCACCAGGTCCAGGACCTGCTGCGTGGCGGGGGCAGCGTCCTTTTTGAGTAAGTAGATAGCCCCCACTACGAGTGGGCCATTGAACATCGGGGCGGCTATGCCTCCAAAATAGCCCCGCTCCTTCGCCCACGCGGGGAGTGTCGCAGGAGGAAGCGCGCCGTCTCCAATGATTAGCGCCATCCGCTGTTCGGATGCTATCGCCGCAGCGGAAAGACCGCCAAACGGCTCCGGCTCCAGCGCCGCCGACCCTGTGTCCAGCAATCCAGGGCTGGCCGCGGCGAGTGTGAGAGCGTCTCCCTGTGGGCGGGTCAACAATACCGCCGCCGCCGGGTGGCCCGGCACCTCGCGGAGGGCGGCTAGCAGCGCGCCCGAAGGATCTTCAGCAGCCCCAACGGCGTTGAGCCTCCTCAGAGCTACCAGGGTTCGCTCGGCATCTGTCTCTAACGGAACTTCATCGCTCTGTGATGGAACAAACTTCGCCATCGGAGGCGCGGCGGAGCCCTTCCGGAAGAGGTTCGCAACAGCACGGGGTGCAGGCAGTAAAGGCATGGACAAGCAAAACAGACGCGTTGCAGCAGGGCCGGCGCGTCTTACATCAGCCTAAGGAGCCTTCGGTTGGGGCGCACGTATGGCCGCGGGCGCGTTTTGCAGACTACGGGCCCGTGTTATCCGGCCCGGCGTTGGCGCTTGGGCCGGTCAGAAACTGACTGATGTCTTTGGCAAATTTGACTTCGGAGTCGTCCTGCGCCTCATACCCCAGCACGCGGCGCGCCGACTCCAGCGACCAGAAGGCGCGTGTATTACCCGATATGCCGTAGACAATAACCCACGGGACGCCGTGCTCATTTTCAATGTCTGGCGTTTCAATCGCCCTGGTGAACAGTTGCCGGCAGTCGCGTGCGGATAAGTGCGCTCCCAGGTTCCGTTTGAAGTTCGACGCACCAGTGCCGCCGTGTTCTTGGGCAGGGTTGGGGTCTCGCATATGCTTCGGGCCGTCCGTCTCATACGGGTTGCCAATGCGCACCAGGACGAACTGCAGCTTGCGCCCGAATATGCCAGAGGCATATGGGAATGCCAGCAACTCATAGGCGGCCTTCGACCAGCCGTAGAAGTTGTCCGATACGGGCGCCTCGTGCGGAAAGACCATGTCCTTCTTGCGCGTGTGGATGAGGTTATGCTCATACCAATCGGCGGCATGGTTTGAGCTGGCGACGGTCACGCGCCTAACGTCTGCGTCGTATGCCGCCCGGTAGACGTTCTGCGCCATCTGCACATTGGAGAGTTCGACAGGAAAGCGCTCGATAGGCGGCACGTCCTGGCCCCACGTCGCTCCAGCGCCTGAGCTTGAATGGCGGTATGCCAGGTGCACGACCGTATCGACGCCCTTGAAAAGCAACTGGTACTTGCTGCGGTCGGGGTCGGAGAGGTCGGTCACCTTGATGCCAGGGACAGGCTTCCCCTCCCTGTCCTTCTCCCGGCTATCAACGAGGACCATGTCGTAGCGGGCGCGGAACTCAGGGAGCAGAAGCGAAGCGACATATCCGCTTGCGCCGGTGACCAGGACCTTGCGTTTTGGAGTCATGCGGCATACTCCTCAAGGGAAGACCAAAGCAGGGACATTATGTCCCAGCAGACGCTTGTGCGGCGCGAGAGCCGGGAACAGCCGGCACGACAGCGCGGTTACCGTGCGACTGGCCTGACGCGGGTCCGGACGGCCCGGCTGCCGGCAGGAAGTTGGGTGCCGCGGTTGCGGAAGTCGGGAGCCGAAACAAGGCATTCGGTCACCAGGCTCCCGTCGCGCAGCCTGGAAGCGATCGCGTCGGAGTACCTGCGCCCGAAGCGCATATTGCCTGGAGAATCACCGTCATCCATGTCATTCAGTAGGACCTGGCTGGTGATCACGGTGGGCAGCGCGGCGTTGTAGCGGTGTACCACGAGCTGGTACATCTTCTCCTCGGTCCAGGGAGTCCACGCCTGGGCGCCAAAGTCGTCGAGGACCAGTAGCTCCGCGTTCTTGATGCGCTCGAAAACACGGTCATAGGAGGTTGCGCTGTCGGGGCTGAACGTCCTGCGCAGGTGGTCCATCAGGTCTGGCACGAACCTGAACAGGACAGGCTGTTTGCGTTGCAGACGTGTCGAAGCGATGGCGACCGCAAGGTGCGTCTTGCCAGCGCCTGTGGGACCAGATAGATACAGCCACCCATGCGGGTCCGCCGCAAATGACTGTGCCGCTTTAAGTGCCTCGCGTAGCCGCTCACGCTGCTCGGAGCTTGCGCCTGCGCCGCCGCGAGGGTCGAAGGTCTCGAACTTCATCGTCTCGCGCATGCGCCGCTCTATGCCGATGTCCGAAAGGTCGGCGTTCATCGCGCCGGCCTTGATGGTGGCGAGGTGAGTGAATGAAGGGTCAAGGACGCGGGAGCGCAGCCAGTCGTCCATCACATCGGGGACAAGACGGGTCGTGATGACAGCCGGCAGGCGGTTGTCGAACCTGAAAGAGAGCAACTGCTGTAGTTTTTCTTCGGCCCAGGGCGTTGACGACTGTCCACCAAGGTCGTCCAGCACAAGCAGGGGCGAAGTGGCCGCAAGCGCCAATTCATCATCATAAGTTGAGGATTGTGCCTCGAACGAAGGCCTGTCCTGATTGTCCAGGTGGAGGCCGATGGGCCGCTGGCTCTCCTGGCCGCCATAGCTTGCACGCAGCCGGTCCAGGAACTCGGGGACGAAGATGAACTTTGCAGGCTTGCCGTTCCTGAGCATGTGGTTAACGATGGCTGCCGCAAGGTGCGTCTTGCCCACCCCGCTTGGGCCCGCGATGACGAGCCACCCGGCAGGCGAAGCGGCGTAAGTCTTGGCAAGCTCGTTCGCCTTCCGGAACGACGCGGGGTCAGCAAACGGCTCACGACCCGCAGGGTCAACGTTCTCAAACGCCAATCTGGCCATAGGGCCCAGCCCACTGTACGTGCGCAGCCTGCGTGCCTGCGGTGACCCCCAGACCCTCTCCTGGCATGAGCACGGCACGGCCTTGCCGAACTCAGGCGAACCGACAGGCGCAACCGCAGCCAACCACCTCCGGCCATCACAGATATCGCAATGCTCTTCGATTTCAGCGCCGCCCGCGGGCGCGTTGTCCTTCGATGTACTTGCGGATGAACTCATCTGACCGAGCCGCTTCAGGACCTCTCCGAGACTTTCCACGTTGGCCGCCTTCTTCTGGCTTGTAGTTCTTGAGCACTGCTGAGATGTAGTTCCAGTTCCGGGCGTTGGCGTCCACCGCCGCCTGTATCGCGGTGACCACCGCCTCTTCCGGGTAATCTCTAAGGGCCTCCTCAAGCCTGGAGGTGGCAACCGGCGTAAGCAGGCCGATGTTTTCCTCGTAGGCCTGGAACGCACCAGCGGGGGACTCTAATGGCTCGAGGGTGGACCAGGCTTCCGGAGCAGAGCCAGAGTCTGCATGTTCCCCCAGCGCTCCTCGCCTCACTAGCTCCCGCCGGTTCTCGGCAGTGTTGAGATAGAAGCGCTCACCGCCGCTAGGCCCCGTTTTAAGCAACGTACCACGGCTAACTGCCCGTTCTAGCTTCGCACCTGCAACACGTTCCAGCTCGCTTCCCACAGCCCCGAGAATGCGTGCGACAGTGCGGTCAGAGCACATCTCCTGCGCGGTGACCCACTTTGGAAAGCCGCGCTTGCGGTGGAGTGCCCAGACCAGCCGGAGGGTCAGCTTCAGCTCGCCAGGGTCGTCAACCTCTTCCAACAGCTCGGCGAGAAGTGGGTTCGGCACGGGCGTGGACCCAACGCCGGCAGGGAAGCCTCTGGGTGGTGACTGAATGTGCGTAATGGCGGTCATGGCAGGTGGCTACTGGCCCCTGGCCTGAGCCGGCACGATTGTGCTCTGGCCCAGGTCAAGGAACTGTCCAAAACTGTCTCGTACCACCATTTGCAGGTCAGCAGTCGGCCCGTGACGGTGTTTGGCTACGATGATGTCCGCCAGGTTACGCGGGTATGGCTCTTGGGCGTGGGCCTTGGCCCACTCTTCTTCGCTCACCGACTTGTCTACGCGGTGTATGAACATGACCACGTCAGCGTCCTGCTCGATGCTGCCGCTTTCCCGGAGGTCGGAGAGCACCGGCCGCTTCATGTCGCGCCGTTCGATTGCGCGGGAGAGCTGCGACACGGCGACCACTGGCACGTGCAGGTCACGCGCCATCGCTTTGAGCGAGCGGGAGATCTCGCTCACCTCCTGCGTCCTGTTCCCGTCGTGACGTTGCGACGAGCCGCTCAGTAGCTGCATGTAGTCCACGACAATGAAGTCCAGCCCACGCGCAATCTGCAAGCGCCTCGCTTTGCCCCGTATCTCGGCCGAAGTCTGCAATGGTGTGTCGTCCACATAGACAGGCAGGTCGGACAGGAAGCCGATGGAGTTCACCAGTCGCGCCTGCTCGTCGTCGCTGACGAGGCGGGTGCGGATGCGGTGCATGTCCACGCGGGCCTCAGAAGCCAGGAGACGCATCGCTACCTGCTCACGTCCCATCTCCAGGGAAAAAATCCCAACGACAGCCCCGCCGGCTGCCGCGTTGCGCGCCATGTTCAAAGCCAGCGTGCTCTTGCCCACGCTTGGCCGCGCGGCCAGCACGATCATATCTGACCTTTGCAGGCCCCCCAGGAGGGCGTCCAGGTTCCTGAAGCCGGACGCGACTGGCGCGTTCGCCCCCTCGTCCGTGGCGAGTGGGCTTGTTGTCTCAAGATAAGGCTCTAGCGCCTCGCGTATCGGCACAAAGTCGCGGCTGCGGGTGCCTGCGCGGATGCCGAACAGCAGGTCCTCTGCACGAGACAGCGCCTTGCTCACGTCCGGGTCGTCCACGTAACCGATGTCGGCGATGTCCGTTGCCACCGTGATCAGGCGGCGCATCGTTGCCGTGCGGTGCACTATCCGGGCGTAGTGCTCCAGGTGGACGGAAGTTGGGACGACAGAGACGACGTGGCTAAGGTAGGCGCTGCCGCCGGCGTCTTCGAGCAGACCCCTGCGCTCGAGCTCGTGGGCCACGGTGACGTGGTTGATTGCCTCGGAGCGGTCGAGGAGCGCCAGGCAGGCTTCATAGACCCAGCGGTTGCGCTCGCGGTAGAAGTGGTCGGGCTTCAGGAAGCCAGAGACGTGGGTGACAGCCTCGCCCTCAATAAGGAGCGAGCCAATCACCGACTCCTCCGCCTGAATATCGTGCGGTGGCAGCCGTTCGGTCTGTACCAACTTGAACTCTCTGAGGACCACTGCGCCTCCAGCCATGGCAGATCCCACTTTCAGGGGCGCCATCACTGAGGCGAGATGCTAAGTCAAACGTGGGCCGATTTCACACAACACTCTGTCGCACGGCACGGAGGGTGATGCTAGAGGAGGCGCGACGAGGCTTATAGCCGACCAGCGCGCAATTGCCCCCTCCACGCGGTGGGGAAACTAATAGCAACTGTGGATAGCTGGGAAATCCGCTGCACTCAAAGCGGATCGTATGCTGGCTACTTCTTGCCCTCGGTCTTCCGGTCGCGCTTCTTGCCACCCTTGCGGCCGCCTTCCTGCTCAGGCGCGGCAGTAGCAACTGTCCCGGCAGCAGCACCGGGTTCAGACGGAGCGGCGCCATCCGCGCCCGCTGACTCCGCCTTCGCCTTCGCCGGTGCCGCCGCCTTCGGCTCCTCGGCCACGAGCTCGCCTTCGGGCTTGACGACCACCCGCACCTCAGTTTCCGCGCCCTCGAACAGCTTTACGCCGACGGTGTAGCTGCCGATTTGGCGTATGGGCGCCGGTATGCGGATGCCGCGCCGGTCAATCTCTTTGCCTGTGGAGGCTGTCAGCTCCCGGGCGATCATCTGCGTCGTCACCGAGCCGAACAGCCGGCCGCTAGTGCCGGCCTTGGCGAGCACGGTGACGTTCGACCCGCGCATGCCGCCGGCCAGCTTCTTCCACTCCTCAGCTTCCTTCCTGACCCGTTCCTCGGCCGCCTTCCGCAGTCCTTCGGAACGCTTCAACTGGGACTCGGTCGCCACGACGGCGAGCCCCTGCGGCAGCAGGAAGTTGCGGCCGAACCCGTCCTTGACTACTTTCACGTCGCCGCTCCTGCCGGTGGGCAGGACGTCTTTAAGGAAAATGACTTTCATATCTTGTAACCCTCTACTGGGTGCGGCGAATATTGCCGATACCGCCCGGCATGTCATGCTGAACTTGGTTCAGAATCTTTGCCAGGAAGAACATGTGGAGGCGTCCGAGCCTGACTCCGACCCCTCGCTCATCCCTGCCAGTCGCACGAACCATCAATAATAGCCGAGCCGCCGCTGACCGTCGCTAGGAAGTGTGCGCGAGAGCCCGTTTTGGCACTCCGCGCCCGTTTGCCTTATATTCCCACCGCAGAATCGTGAAAGTGTCCTCTCTCCCTCGGAGAGAGAGAGGGTCAAGGCCTCGTCTAGGGGCTCGTCCGCTGCCCAAGTCCAAAAACTCAGGAGGACTACACGTGCCCTACGACCCAATCAAGAAGCCCCCGCTTTCGCAGTTCAAAGTCAAACCACACCTGGAAGACTGGGCCAAAGCGCGCAAGTCCCACAGCTGGTGGGACGTCTACAAAGAGATGGACTGGCTCCCTGGCGGCGGCCTCAACAATGCCTACAACGCCGTCGACCGCCACGTCGTCAAAGGCTTCGGCAGCCGCCTCGCCATGATCTGGGCAGGCAAGAACGGCGAAGAGGAGCGTTACACCTTCGCCGATTTCATGCGGGAGTCGAGCAAGTTCGCCAGCGCCATCACCGGCATGGGCCTCAAGCGCGGCGACCGCGTATTCATCTTCCTCGACCGTGTGCCGGAGCTGTACTTCGCCGCCATGGGCACGCTCAAGGCAGGCGGCGTCATCGGCCCACTCTTCTCCGCATTCGGCCCGGACCCGGTGCGGGACCGCCTCCAGGACTCCGGCGCGAAGTTCCTCATCACGTCCCCGGACCTGCGCGAGCGCATCGCCCCCATCCTCAAAGATTGCCCTGACCTCAAGCACATCATCGTCGTCAACAAGCTGGGGCGGTCGAGCAAGCCCATGGTCAAGGGCGACATCAGGTACGAGGACCTCGTGGCGAAAGCGTCGCCTGACTTCAAGTGCGTGCCTACGAGCCAATACGACTACGCCATCATGCACTACACGTCCGGCACAACCGGCAAGCCCAAGGGCGCCGTACACCGCCACCAGGCCGTCATCCAGCAGTACATCACGGGCAAGTGGTGCCTGGACATCCACCGGGACGACATCTACTGGTGCACTGCCGACCCCGGCTGGGTCACCGGCACCTCATACGGCATGATGGCGCCGTGGACCAACGGTGTTTGCCAGGTCATTTACGAAGGCGGTTTCGGCGCCAACGGCTGGTACGACATTGTTGACAAGTACAAAGTGACCGTCTGGTACACCGCGCCCACCGCAGTGCGGATGCTCATGCGCGCCGGCGAAGGCCCGGTCAAGGCGCACAGCCTGAAGTCGCTGCGCTTCATCGCCTCGGTCGGCGAGCCGTTGAACCCGGAGGCCGTTGTGTGGGGCAACAAGATGTTCAACCAGGCCATCCACGATAACTGGTGGCAGACCGAGACCGGCGCCATCATGTGCGCCAACTACGCCTCGATGGAAGTGCGTCCGGGCTCGATGGGCCGGCCCATACCGGGCGTCGAGATGGGCATCGTGGACGAGCACTTCGACCCTGTGCCGCCTGGCAAGCCGGGACTGTTAGTCCTGCGGCCTGGCTGGCCGGCGCAGTTCCACACCTACTGGAAGCAGGAGGCGATGTACAACTCCCGCTTCAAGAAGGGCTGGTACATCACGGGCGACCAGGCCGCGGTGGACGAGGACGGCTACTTCTGGTTCCAGGGCCGCGCCGACGACGTGATCAAGTCCGCTGGCCACCTGATCGGCCCCTTCGAGGTCGAGAGCGCGCTGATCGAGCACCCGGCGGTGGCCGAAGCAGGCGTCATCGGCAAGCCGGACCCGATCGCCATGGAGGTGGTGAAGGCGTTCGTGTCGCTCAAGGTCGGGTACCAGCCCAGCGAGGAGCTGCGCCGGGAACTGATGGCCTTTGCCCGGCAGAAGCTGGCCGCGGCCACCGCGCCGAGGGAAATCGACTTCCTGCCGTCGCTGCCGAAGACCCGTTCGGGCAAGATCATGCGCCGGTTGCTAAAGGCGCGGGAGCTGGGGCTGCCGGAGGGGGACACGTCCACGCTGGAGGAGGATTGAGAAGACCGCTGCCGTCTTTCGGAGCGGCAGCGAGGAATCCTGGGAGCAGGGCGAGATCGGTCCTCACCCCGGGTTCCTCGGCCTCCGGCCTCGGGATGACGGACGTGGGAGGTATGTCGTCTCCTTTGCTCTGGGGTGGTGCATGATGTGCAGCGTAGTGCCAAAGGAGGGCGTGTATGTCACCTGAAGGCGCAGCGAGCGCACCATCCGTGTCCCAGCTGCCACCGGCGCTCCGCAAGAGGCTGAGCCGGTACCAGAGGTTCATCGGCTTCATGCGGGGCAGGTTCAGCAGCGGCCTGCTCATCATTGCCCCGTTCGTACTCACCTTCCTGATCTTCAGGTGGCTCTATGAAACAGCCTCGGGCGTCCTGAAGCCGTTCGTTGAGCCAATCACCAAAGATATCTTCCACAGGGAATTCACTGAAGCAGCAGTCGCCGCGATATCTGTCACCGCGCTGCTGGTCATCACCTGGGTCATCGGGTGGGTCGCGGTCAACTTCATAGGCCAGAAGCTCCTCTACGGGCTTGAGGCCGGGTTCATCCGCGTGCCTGTCATTGGCCCCACATTTTCGATGGTCAAGCAGCTCATCTCGACGCTGGGGCCGGGGTCAGGCACGGGGTTCAGCCGGGTTGTCGAGATCGAGTACCCACGCAAGGGGACCTGGGCCATCGGGTTCTTGACCGGTACAACCTCGCGCAACGGCACGAAAATGGGGGTCGTGTATTTGCCCACCGCGCCGACGCCGAACTCGGGCTGGCTGGCGATAGTGCCGATGGAGGACATATACGACCTGGATATGACGCCGAACCAGGCGCTTGGTATGACGATTTCTGCGGGGATGTCGTCGCCAGAGATGATCAAGCGGGACTCTGAGTTCCCTGCAAGCTGGTACCTGGAGAGGGACCCGGGCGCAAAGCGGGAAGAAGGGGACAACCTGAAAGGCCGGAAGAAGTCCTAATCCGGGCCGTGAGCGCCGTTCGCCTTGAGCGTGTCGAAGGGTGAACGGAATTCTCGATAAACAGACCTGTCGAGGACTCACGCCCAAGAGCCAGGGTTAATGTGCCCCTCACCCCAACCCTCTCCCGGCGGGAGAGGGGGTTGCGCCCATCAGTTCGAAAGGCGCACGAACCTATCGCCGCAAGACGTGCAGAACCGGGCATCGGGGCGGTTCACGGTGGCACACCGGGCGCAGGTGATAGGTGATTGCACGCTGGCGACTGGGCTGGCGCAGCGCTCGCAACGCTGAGCGCCCATCCTGAAACTGCCGCCGCAGTGTGGGCATGTGAGCTTGGGCACGTTCCGCCGCAGCCGGAATGGCGACACTCGCTGTCCCCACGTGAACAACCGGGCTGTCCAGAACCCGCCCGCGACCACCATTAAGACGGACACCCACGCGTAGCCGGTGACAACCGTAAAGTTGAAGGCGCCGTGCGCGCCCGCAGCCACTACCAGGCCGGCGAGGGGTGCGTAGCGCAGTTTTGGGTTGCGCTGTCTTAGCGCAAGTGCGCCGCCCCAGAATGACCCGAACACAACGTGCCCGAGCGTGCTCAAGGGGCCGCGGGCGATCATGACTTCCGGTCCGTACTGGAAGGCGTAGAACACGTTTTCGAGAGTGGCGAACCCAAGGCTTGCGGCGGTGCTGAAGATGAGGCCGTCGAGCGGTTCGTCGAAGTGCAGCGACCTGAATGCGCCCAGGCGCACGGCCATGAACTTGGATAGCTCCTCGACCGGACCAACGACAAGGAACATGATGCTCGCGGCTGCGCCTGCGGCGAATTCGAAGTCGTCAGGAGCATCCTGTATAAGCACCGCCTCCATGATCGCCGCGGGGACGGTCGAGAGCAAACCCAGGAAGAATGTGGATGCGATGAGCCGCCTGGGGTTGGGGTTGTAGCTCCTGCCGCGCAGGAAGAACCACAGCCAGAAAATGCCAGGCGCAATGGCGGCAACGAGGATGACTGCCGCAGACACGCTCGCTTACTTCCTGATAACCCAGGTGCCTGCGATCAGGTCATGTAGGGCGCGCTTGTCCTTGCGCACGCCGATCATAATGTAGCCGATGAACAAGGTCACTGCAGAAATCCATGTCGAAAAGTAGCGGCCAATAGCCCGCATAATTGAGATCCTCTTCCCGTCCGCGCCTACAACCCACAGGTTGAACACACGTTTGCCGACCGTAGTGCCCCAGAGGCTTGTGGTCAATGAGTAGTAGGTGACCAGAGTCGCGATGGAAAAGTAGTCTTCGCTGGTCTGCCAATCGAAGTATCCGTAATCGAACAGCAAGGGCCAAATTACGAAGTACACGATACTCAGGATTACGCCGTCAATGATCAGGGCTACAAACCTGATCCAAAAACCTGCCGGTTGTCCGCCGAGAACGGCTTCCTGGGCAACGACGCTTGAAGCCAGCTCCGACCGGCGTGTTTCATCCAGAGGGAGCCCACACGAGTAGCAAAAACGCGCCGCTGAATCGTTCACGCTTGAGCACCTTGGACAGCGCAGCGCGCCTGCTGGCACCGGGGCGTATGGCGAGACGGACGGCGCAACGCCCAGGGCCTCCAAGTTCGGGCCAGCGCCCGGCGCTCCAGGCACATGAGGAGCGGCAGGCGCTGCCGCAGACGGCTGCAAGTCCGCAGGAGCGCTCGCGACCGGTGACCGGTTGAGTGCTTGCCCGCAATGCACGCAAAAATTGCTGCCAGGCGAATTCGGGCGGCCGCAAGAACTGCACGTCGGTCCCGCGGGAGTCCCGCAATGGGGGCAAAAGCTCGCGCCCTGTGGCAACTCCTGTTCGCAACGCCGGCAGCGGGTTAGCGCCTGAACGGGCGCAGTGGGCGGGCCACTCTGAGGCTGCGGATTGCCTGCTTGCCCGGTCGGTTGTTGGGGTTGTTCAGTCATTTCATTCTCATGGCCGGCCTGGGTATTGCGGCGTCCAACAATATCAGCGCCGGGCTATCTCTTGCGGCCGTACGTGCGCTGAGGGGTACCAGGGTTGAGCGAGAAATGAGTATGCACGGCGAGCCAGGGCCGGTTGCCGGAGCAACCCGTTTCTTGCCGCTGGAGCACGACAGTCGCGCGGCCAGGGCGGTCGAATGGCCGACCGTCTTCGTGAAAGCCCGTGGAGCTCCACACGGCCATGCCCCAGGCGATGTCCCCTTCGCCACCGCCTCGCACGCTCGAGAGGTCTACCTTGAAGTCCGAGATGTTGGGCCAGATGCCCTCCCACTGGTTTTTCCGGAGCGCCTCGACGCCTGTCACGATGTCTGCCCTGGTGCCGAAGGACGCAACACCGGAGGCAAAAATCGTTCGCGCCGCAACGTAGTCAACGCTCTCGCAGTAGTCGTTGAGCGCGGCGAACCATTCGCGGACGGCGTCGGTCGGGCTCTTGGATGTGATCTCAGGGCCAGGAGGCATGTGCGGGCAAGTGTGGCACAATCGCTGCCGGTCTACCAGCCGCGCAAGTGGCGCAGTCATGGGGGAGTCCGAACATGACATCGAAGTACGCGGGCAAGGTCAACGCGCCCGAGTTCCCGCCGGGCCTCGACTGGTTGAACACTGCGTCGCCAGTAAAGATGGCCGGCCTGCGCGGCAAAATCGTCGTGCTGGACTTCTGGACGTACTGCTGAATCAACTGTATGCACATACTTCCGCAGTTGCGGAAGCTGGAGCGCAAATACAGGGACACCCTCGCAGTCATAGGCGTCCACTCGGCCAAGTTCACGAATGAAAAGGAGACCGCGAACGTCCGGGAAGCGGTCATGCGTTACGGCATCGAGCACCCGGTGGTGAACGACCGCGATTTCGCCGTGTGGGGCATGTACAGCGTGCGGGCCTGGCCGACCCTCATGTTCATTGACCCAGCAGGCAAGGTGATTGGCAAGCACGAGGGCGAGTTTGATTTCGACGGCCTGGACCGGGTCATCTCTGATATGGTCAGGGAGTTCGATGCTTCGGGCCTGCTGGACCGGAGGCTGCTTGAGTTTCAGCTTGAGGCCGTCGCGGCTGAAAAGAGGCCGCTGTCATTCCCGGGCAAGGTCATTACGGACCCGGCGGGCAGCCGCCTGTTCATAGCCGACTCAGGCCACCACAGGGTGCTCGTCGCAGACATGACGGGGAAGGTCACAGCTGTTATCGGCTCCGGCGAGCCTGGCGCGTCCGACGGCATAGCGGCTGACGCACAGTTCAACAACCCGCAGGGCATGGCGCTCGGCGGCAGCACGCTCTACGTCGCAGATGCAGGCAACCACACCATTCGCAGCGTTGACCTGGCTGTGGAGACCGTGGCGACCGTCGCGGGGACGGGTGAGCAAGCGTTATTCCGGCACGTGAGAGGGGCGCCGCTTGCAAACCCACTTAACTCGCCCTATGACCTGGCGTTGGGTCCTTCGACAGGCTCAGGAACAACGGAACGGGGCCCCTCGGCTTCGCTCGGGGCGACGACGCAGGCACGCTCAGGGCGAACGGGAGTCTTGTACATTGCGATGGCTGGGTTTCACCAGCTGTGGGCGCTGGACCTGGCTGAGAAGGCAATCGCACCCTTCGCCGGTGACGGGCGCGAAGACATTGTTGACGGCCCGCGCCTGGAGGCGCGCCTGGCACAGCCGTACGGCGTCGCTGTGACGGGCGGGACCCTCTACTTCGCCGATAGCGAGACGAGCGCGGTACGGTCGGTCAACCTCAGTACAGGGCGCGTCGAGACGCTTGTTGGGACAGGGCTGTTTGACTTTGGCGACCGGGACGGCACTGGCACACAGGCGCAGTTGCAACACGCGCAGGGCATCGCGGTTGGCGACGGCAAGGTCTTCGTGGCAGACACCTACAACCACAAGGTCAAGGTGATAGACCCGGCAACGAAGAAAGTATCGACACTGGCTGGCACGGGTGTGACAGGCAGGCAGGACGGCCCGGCGGACCGGGCGTCGTTCAATGAGCCAGCCGGGCTGGCATATGCCAGCGGCTGGCTCTATATCGCAGACACGAACAACCACACCGTGCGCGTGCTGGACCTGTCGAAGATGGTGGTTTCGACGCTGGAGATAGAGTTTCGCAAACTGAATGACGGGTCTCCTAACTATCCCGGCTGACCCGCTCTCAACAATGTCGGCAGGCAGCTGCAACACTTCGCTCAGGGCGCTAAGCGCACTCAGAGCAACTCGACGCGCACCCACAGCCAGAGGCCTGCCAGTAAGAAGGTAACGAGAGTTATCGGGACACCCACCTTCGCGTGTTCTACCCAGTTGATCTTGATGCCGAGCCGGCTCGCCTGGTCAACGACGATGATGTTAGCGATTGAGCTGACGATTATGAGGTTGCCTGCCAGGGTGCTGAACAGGGCGAGCCCCGGCCCCGACACCGGGTGGTCGGCAAACGGCAGCAGGAGCATGACGGCCGGCACGTTGGAAACGAGGTTTGACAGGACTGACACCGCGGCCAGAAGCCACGTCGGCGCGTGCAGGTCAACTCCTATGTTCGCGAGCCAAGTCGTGATATCCGCAAGCGCGCCGGTGTCCTGAAATGCATCGTTGACGACAAACAGCCCCGCGAAGAGGACAAGTAGTTGCCAGTCCACGTGGGCGAGGTAGGCGCGGTTGCTCAACTTGCGGTTGATCAGGACGACGCCTGCTGCGCCCAGCGCAACCAGGTCACGCGGCCACGGCGCAACGAGGAACGTGATGATGACGCCGCCTAGGATGACCGCCCCCTGCACGGTTTCGCCCATGTTGAACGGCACGGGTTCCAATTGCGTCGGCTTGAGCTGCATGCCCCACCTGCCGCGATATACGCGGGCGATCACGCCCCACGCAGCGAGCAGGCCCAGCGCCGCAGGCAGGAGCGAGTACGTCATGTAGCCGGGGAACGAAAGGTCCAGGCTCTCGCCGATGAGGATGTTTTGCGGGTTGCCAACGAGTGTCACTGCAGAGCCGATATTCGTGCCGGCTGCGACGGCGAGCAAGAGTGGGACGGGGTTCAGGCCGCGTAGCACCGCCATCTGGACAATGAGCGGCGCGGTCGCAAGAGCGATCACATCATTTGTGAGCAGCGCGGCCAGGGACCCTGAGGTCACGATGACAAGCAAGAGCAGCGCTTGCGGGCTCACATTGGCCGCGCCGACCTTTCTGGTCACCCAGGTGTAGAAGCCGCTGACCCGGAACTGCGCTGATACGATCATCAGGCCGAAGAGCAGCGTGAGCGTCGGGACGTCGAAGGCCTTCGCTGCCTCGGCTGGCTCTTCACGCGTGATCGCAAGCATTGCGATGGCGCCAATGAGCGCAATGCCGGTGCGGTCGAGCGCGAGCCAGGGCAGGCGGCCGGCGACCATGCCTGCGTAGACCGCGGCGAATATGACCCAGACCCAGATGTCCATGGCGGGTCAATATAGTCTTGCCCTGTGGAGGGCTTCAGTTGAAGCACCGCATCCGAATCGCTGGTCTTGTTACCCGTGGCGCCTCTGTCTTGCTGGTTAAGCACGTGATGCACGGTAGCGAGTGGTGGGTGCCGCCGGGCGGGGTCATCGAAGGCGAAGAAAGCATCGAGGACTGCGTGCGGCGGGAGGTCTGGGAGGAGACCGGGCTAGCGTTTGTGCCGGGCAAGATCGCATACGTCCGGCAATACATTGAACGCGCGACTGACACCCACCACCTGGAACTCTTCTTCGCGGGGACCACATCGGGCGAGGAGCCTTCGCCGCGAAACCTTCAGGGCACAGGAGCGCCAGACGAGCACGTAATCAAAGAGGTCAGGTTTGTACCGCGGCCTGAACTCGGTCGCGTGACACTGTACCCCGAAGAGCTACGCACGTCATTCTGGGACGACCTTGCGGCAGGGTTCCCGCAGACCCGCTACCTCGGAGTCACTTACTGATGTCGAACCGGCTCGCGAACGAGACCAGCCCGTACCTATTGCAGCACAAGGACAACCCAGTTGACTGGCACGCCTGGGGGCCGACTGCGTTTGCGTCGGCGAAGCTCCAAGATAAGCCGGTGCTCCTGAGCATCGGGTATTCGTCCTGCCACTGGTGCCACGTAATGGCCCACGAATCGTTCGAGGACCCGAACATCGCCGCGCTGATGAACCACCTCTTCGTCAACATCAAGGTGGACCGCGAGGAACGGCCTGACGTTGACTCTATCTACATGGCTGCGGTGCAGGCCATGACCGGGTCCGGCGGCTGGCCGCTGACAGTGTTCCTGACGCCGGAAGGTCGCCCATTCTTCGGCGGGACCTATTACCCACCCGAGGACCGCCGCGGACTGGCAGGCTTCCCGCGCGTGCTCACCGCAGTGTCAGACGCGTACCGCACACGCAAGGGGGAACTGCTGACCAACTCGTCGAAGGTCATAGCGGCCATCCAGTCGCAAGCCACGCCTCGTAAGAGCGCGGAGCCCCTCGACAGGGACCTGCTGTCGCAGGGGTTCCTGGGCCTGGCCTCGCAGGCCGATGAGGCGGAGGGCGGCCTGGGCCTACAACCCAAGTTCCCGCAACCGATGACGTACGAGTTCCTGCTGCGCTACTGGAGGGCGACGGGGTCGGGCCAGGCGCGCGACATCGTGATGTTGACGCTGCAGAAGATGGCGCACGGGGGCATCCACGACCACATCGGCGGCGGGTTCCACAGGTATTCGACTGACAATGTCTGGCTCGTGCCGCACTTCGAGAAGATGCTGTATGACAACGCGCTGCTCGCTACGTTGTACCTGCACGGCTGGCAGGTCAGCGGGGACCCGCTGTTCAAGCGCGTCGTGGGACACACGCTGGACTACATCCAGCGTGAGATGACCCAGCCCTCCGGCGGCTTCTACTCATCGCAAGACGCCGATTCCGAAGGCGTGGAGGGAAAGTTCTACATCTGGCTGCCGCAGGAATTTGACCAGGCGCTTGGGCCAGAGTTCGGCCCTATCGCCCGCGCCTGGTGGGATGTGACGAGGGACGGGAACTTCGAGGGCCAGAACATCCTGCATGTCGTGCGGACTCCGGAAGAGGTGGCGGCGGAGCTTGGCATGTCTGTCGACAAGCTCCTCGCCGCCATTTCGGAGGCGCGGAAGAAGTTGTATGAGGCACGAAGCAAGCGCGTGTGGCCGGGCAGAGACGACAAGGTCATAACCTCGTGGAACGCGCTCGCCATGAAGGCCTTTGCCGAATGCGGCGCGGTGCTGGGCCGGCAGGACTGGGTGGACGCGGCACGTAAAAACGCGGAGTTCCTGTTGCGCGACCTGGTAGTGAAGGGCCGCTTACAGAGGACTTGGAAAGACGGCGTCGCCAAGCAAAACGCCTTCCTCGAAGACTACGCCTGCCTGTCGGACGCGCTCGTTACGCTGTATGAAGCAACTTTCGAGTTGCGCTGGCTCGCCGAGGCGAAAAAACTCGCAGAGGAGATGCTCCGCCTGTTCTGGTCTGAGCCCGACGGCGTGTTCTTTGACACAGCGTCAGACCACGACGGCCTCTTCGTCCGGCCGCGTGACATATTCGACAATGCCACACCGAGTGGCTCGTCAACAGCTGCAAATGTGCTCTTGAGGCTGGCGGTGTTCACAGGCGACCGCAAGTACGAAGATCGGGCGCTCGAGACCATGAAGACCGTGCGCGACTTCGCCGGGCAGGCGCCTGCAGGCTTCGCCAACTGGCTGTGTGCGCTCGACTTCCACCTGGCGCGGCGGCAAGAGGTCGTAATCATCGGCCCGCCTGCAGACCCGGCGACCAGAGAGCTTGTGGCAACGGCCCGCAAAGACTACGCACCCAACCGCGTCTTGGCGGGCGCAGATGGGCCTGTGGCCGGCCTGTCAAAGAGCGCGCTGACCGTCCCCAGCAGGCTTCCCGCGCCCGCGGACGGCGTGGCATCGCCCCTCCTCGAAGGCAGGGGACTCGTCAATGGCAACCCCGCAGCCTACGTGTGCGAGAACTACGTCTGCCAGCTGCCCGTGACGGAGCCGGAGGCATTGGAGGCCCAGCTGAAGTAGTGGCCCCGGGCACGGCTGCTGCCCGGCCAGGTGCGCCCGGCGTCACACGACAGCCGCTTCCATCTCAGCTTCAACCTGCAGGCTGTTTCTGTCACGCCCGATGGTCGCCACTGCGAGGCGATGCCCGCCAAGCAAGAAGTCTACTTGGCAGTCCTGTCCCTGCAAGCTGCCGTCAACGCGGACCCTATCCCACTTCTCCGCATGGCCCACATATGAAATGGTGGCGTCGTAGTGCGCGCTCCAAAAGAACGGTACGGCTGTGAAACGCTCCGCCATGTTCAACATGTTGCGTGCTGCAGTCTGCCCCTGTCTTTCCGCCACAACCCAGTGCTCGACTCGGATGCGTTCGCCGGTATGTGGGTCGGGCCAGCGCGCAATATCGCCCGCCGCATAGACCCCAGGCGCGTCTGTGCGGAGGTATTCGTTCACAATGACGCCGCGGCCGGTTGCGATGCCGGACTTCTCCGCGAGCGCCAGGTTCGGGCGCACGCCCACGCCCATCACTACCAGGTCTGCTGCCACTCCTGTCCCGTCGTCCAACGTGACCGACTCCCTGGTGATGCTTCTGGCAGTGTGGCCCAGGTGGAACACGACGCCGTGCTCCTCGTGCAGGCCCTGTATGAACCGTCCGATCTCCGGTCCCATGACCCGCTCCAGGGGGAGCGCTTCCGGGGCAATGATATGCACCTCCATCTGTCGGGCCCGCAGCGATGCCGCCACCTCAAGGCCGATGAAGCTTGCTCCCATGATGACGGCGCGCCGCGCCCGCTTCGTCTGTTCAATGATCGCCCGGCTGTCCGCCAGGGTGCGCAGAGTGGAGACGTGCTCAAGGTCGCTCCCTGGCATTGACAGCCGGACAGGGGAGGCGCCGGTAGCGAGCAGCAGCGCGTCGTAGCGCACCTCTTTTCCATCGTGCAGCCCGACTTTCCTGGCCTTTGCGTCCAGAGAGGTGACCTCTACGCCTTTCATCAGAGTGATGTCCTCACGCTGATAGAACTCCTCAGTCCGCAGCGGGACCCACTCCTCGGGGGCATTCCCTGCCAGATAGTCCTTGGACAGGTTCGGCCGGTCATAGGGGACGGATGGCTCCGCGCCGATGAGCGTGACCTCGCCCTCAAAACCTTCCTTGCGGAGCGTCTCTGCGGCAGCGTTTCCAGCCGCGCCGGCGCCCACGATCACAACTCGGCCCGGCAGGCCCCGCCCTGAGAGCCTAGGCCTGGCAGGCTGGCGCTCCGAGCCGGTCAAGAAAACTTTCCCGTCCCGGACCTCGGTCTTCCATGCAAGGACAGCGTTGAGAGCAGGAGCGCACATGGCGTCGCCGGTCGCCAGGTTGAAGCGCGAGTGGTGCCACGGGCAGCGGACGGTGTTGCCTACCACTATCCCCTCGGCGAGAGGGCCACTGTAGTGCGGGCAAATGGCGCCGATAGCAAACACGCGGGCGCCTCTTTTGACCAGGAGGACTTGCGAGTCTCCTACATGGCCGGCCAGCGGTTCACCTTCGCGAAGCCCGGACAGAGGGACACCCTGCTGGAGGTCCGGGCCGGTTTGATGGGCTTTGTTTTCGCTCATGCGGCTGCCTCGTGCAGTGCGCTTCCGGGCAGCTTAGCTGGCACGCGGGAATAAGGCAACCGTCAGGCGCGACGAGTGGAGCCGCCCTGCTGGGGGGTCTCGTCGCGCGTCGGGCGGATGAAGTCGAGCAGGATGCGGATGGTGGTCGTCTTGCCCGCGCCATTGGGGCCGAGCAGGCCGAAGACCTCGCAGCGCGATTGGACACCGGCCATGTGTTGACATTTCATCGTAGGGCTAACGACTTTGGCACATCACCCGCGCGAGCGAAGCGACCGCTGGATGCATGCGCGAGTTATCCGGCACCGACAAGACTCAAGTGTTCGGTGCGGGCCGAGCATCTCGAATGACATTGGGACGCCGGTAGAAGATGAGCTTGACGTCCTTCGTGCGTTCGGAGAAGCGCCCGTCTCGCGACGCCTCGGCGAGCACGGTCCGCAGCTCGCGCTCAAATTCGTCAACTCGGTCGCCGAAAAGGTGGGGTGCGCTGCCCGAAGCTGAGAACACCTGCGCAACAACGTCTTCGATAGTCCGCTCGAACACTTGCCGGCCCACAACTCGGACCGCGGCAGGAGGCTCGAAGCCGGCGGCCTCAAGGACCGCCCACTCGTTGCCTGGTGTCCCATGGCGCAGATGCCCCTGGCCAGCGCGGCGGACTGGCCCAAGGTAACGCTCGACGAGCTGCTGTATAGCAGCCAGCGGAGGGCTCGGGTTTGGTAGCGGCTCCGCATTCTCCGGCGTGTCCTCGCCAGAGGTGTCGGCATGGACAAACGCTCCTCCCGGTTCGAGCATGTCAAAGATCGTGCGCGCAACGAGGTCTCGCTCCATCCAGTGGAAGGATTGGGCGAAGGTCGCATACCTGAAACGACCGAGGCCCGTCGGCAACTCCTCTGCCCGAAGACACACCCAGCGGGCATTCGTGACGTCATGCTCCGTAGCGGTGCGAGCTGCCTCGGTCAGCATGTCTGGATCTGGATCGACACCGACGACTTCTGCAAACAAGTCGGCGAGCAGCAATGCCACTGTGCCGGGGCCGCAACCCACGTCGATGAGACGCGGTGACCCGCCAAGCTCTGCAGCTGCCGCGAAGGCATCATGCAGTCCGGGAGGGTACGGCAGACGGCCCTTGACGTAGTAGGCAGCGGTCCCCCGGAAGAGCGATGCATCCCACTGCCATCCCTCTGGCAAGCGTTCTCCTTCCGCGGCGCAGCCGACGACTACCAGAATCCACATGGCCGGATAACGGCCTCGAGATGAGCCGCCCGGCCAGCGCTTCGATGGTATCTCGAACTCGATTTGCCGCAGCTGGCGGGGTCGGCTCCATCGAGTTGTTAGGCAGCCTGGGATTCAATTGGGAACGACCGCAATCGCGTCCATCTCGATGAGGAAGTCTGGATGGGCAAGGCCTGCCACGAATGCGAACGAAATGGCCGGCGGATTCGGGCGGTTACCCCAGGCCTTCTGGAACACAGCCAACCCGGCCCTTAGGTCCTGGCCTTGAACGACGAACATGTTCCACTTGATCAGGTTGTGAAGATCGGCGCCGGCCGCGGCAAGCGCGGCTTGGATGTTCTTGAGCACCTGCGCAGACTGCGCCTGGAAGTCGCCTTTGCCAACTATCGTCCCCGACGCATCGACAGAGTCCTGTCCGCCTACGTAGATGGTCTTCACGGATCCGCTGACAACAACGACGTTTGTGAAGGCCGAGTTCTTATTCAGCGTCTCGGGATTGACGTAATGCACCTGGGATGCTTTGGCCATCGTCTGTTCCTTTCTGCCAACTGTGCGCAAACCTCACAGTGGAAACTGACAGCAGGCTGCCTAACGTGTATTGGAGAGGTCTGCATAAACCCCGCGAACGAGGCAGGGCGATCTCCCTAATGCGGAGTCGGACCGTCTCAGACAGGTGCGCAAGTTGCCACGGGACAACGACAAGAGGACCGACGCCCGCGCGGCGGGCTTCGGCATTAAGCGGGTCTGTCTAACGAGCGGCCAAGGCCGCGATGTGTCGACGTCACGCCCGTTGGGAAACGACGGCAAGGGGGTCTCCGGGAGGGGAGGGCCGCGCATCGTCATTCTCCGAGCAAGCGGTCAGCCGGGCTCGGACTCCGGCCGGGTCGCGGTTGAGGACGTGAGTGTAGATCATCGTCGTGGCGACGTCCTTGTGGCCGAGCAGCTCCTGAACTGTGCGGATGTTGTTGCCGTCTTCAAGCAGGTGCGTGGCGGAAGGCGTGGCAGGTGGCACGCCTGTGGGTACCCGATGCGAGGACGGCGCGGCGCACGGCCTGCTGGACTACGGTCTCGTGGAGATGGCGCCGACGCTTCCGGCCCGTCTAGCGCTGGAAGAGGGACCAGAAATAGCTAACGGATTAGTGACTCAGGACACCAGGTGCGCCTCAAACACATAGGGGCGTATCACATCGCCCCTACCGGCCCGCGACGTTGTGACCGAGACCGCTAGGACGCCTTCGCATACTCGGCCAGGACGGCGTCAGGGAAGTCGGCGTTGGAGTAGACCTTCTGGACGTCATCCAGATCCTCGAGCGCGTCCAGGAGCCGTAGGGTCTGCTGGGCCTTGGCGGGGTCGAGCGTGATGGTGTTCTTGGAGACCATGGCGACCTCAGCCTGCTCGATCTCGACGCCGGGGAGCTTGGCGACCCTTGCTCGCACCTGCTCGAAGCCGTTGAAGGGGGCGGTGATGGTCACCGTCTTGCCCTGTACGTCCACGTCATCGGCGCCAGCATCAACGGCGTGCAGCGCCACCTCATCAGGGTCGCCCTGCGTCACGTTCACCATGATCTGGCCCTTACGTTCGAAGTTCCATGCCACGGCGTTGCTGGCGGCCATCGTCCCGCCGCCCTTGGTCAGGCGCGAGCGGACCTCCGAGGCGGTACGGTTCTTGTTGTCAGTGAGCGCCTGCACGATGATGCCCACCCCGCCGGGGCCATAGCCCTCGTAAGCCACCTCTTCCAGCGAGACGCCTTCTTTGTCGGCGCCGCTGCCCTTGGCGATGGCGCGCTCGATGTTGTCCTTCGGCATGTTCTGGGCGCGTGCAGTGTCCACGGCAAGGCGGAGGCGGAAGTTCATGTCCACGTTGCCTCCGCCAGACCTCGCCGCCACTATGATTTCCCGCGTGAGTTTCGTGAAGAGAGCGCCGCGCTTCTGGTCGGCGGCACCCTTCTTGTGCTTGATCGTGCTCCACTTTGAATGACCGGACATGGGACTTGCACCTCAAATTGGGACAGGCTTGTCCGTCAGCCTGCCGGCATATCCACGCGCACTATGCCTGCCACAGTGTCAATTCCTTTGATGATGTCCTGTGTAGCCGGGACAAGTGTCTCACTGTTGGTCTGCGGCTCCCGCACAACATACACGTCATTTGCAGGTGTTTCTATTATGTCCACGACTTTGCCGAGCCTTGCGCCAGAAAGGGTCACTACCTCCGAGCCGATGATCTGGTAGTGGTAGTAGACCCCCGCGGGAGGAACAGGGAGGTCGCTTGCGAGCGCCTCAAGCTCAGTGTCGCGCAGCTTTGAGGCCTCTTCAGGCGTGTCCATGCCGGTGAGTTTCACCGCCATGCCTGACCCCGCCCTCCGCACCGATTCGATAGTGTAAGTCATGCTGCCTGCGAAGACACGAGCGCCAGGCCTGAGCGCGACCCGCTCGTCCGAGTAGGGGGTGACAGCCACACTGCCGTCGACACCCCATGGCCGCCTGACCCTGGCGATTATGACGCGCTGTTCAGGCATGCTCAGTGACCTGGCGGAAAGCACTTCAGACGATTTCGAGAGTGACCCGCTCGCCAGCCTTCACGGCCGCGACGCGCAGCAGTGACCGGAGCGACTGCGCAACACGGCCGTCGCGCCCGATGACCTTGCCCTTGTCCTTGTCGTCCACTTCGAGGACTATCACGTGACGGCCTTCACGGTCTTCCTCGGTCACTTTGACGGCGTCGGGGTTGCTGGCAAGCGCCTTCGCCACGTACTCGACCATTTCCCGCATAGCTGTCTCAGGCACTGGCCTTCACCTTGTCCATGATGCCCTGCCTCTTAAATATGAGGGCGATGGCCTCTGAGGGCTGGGCGCCTTGCTTCAGCCACTTCACGGCAGACTCTTCATTAATTGTCGCCGCGGGCGGGTTGGCCTTTGGGTTATACGTGCCAATCTGCTCGATAAATGCGCCGTCGCGTGCGGACTGCTGGTCTGCGACTACGATCCTGTAGTAGGGGCGGCTGTTTGTGCCCTGCCGCCGGAGCCTGATACGGACCATCCTGTGGGGTTACTCCATATCACCGTGAGCTGTGTGCGCTAGGCATGAAAGTGGGCGCGGCTCAACGGCTTCCCGAACCTTGCGATTCTATGCGGCGTGCGAACGTGGTGTCAAAGCGAAGGGCACGATTTCCGCGTCAGCTTGCAGACATCCCAATAAGCGCAGCTTCACTGATACTGGGGCAGGGGATAGGAAAGAAAGGCGGTTGTTATACTCGGCCTGGGTCCAGAGGTCCGCTCAGTTAGTTGCGACGCCACTCTTTTGCGCCCGGTGTCAATGACTCAGGCATCTGTTTCCAAATCGCGGCCTCACCCAAAGCGGGACAGCGTCAGGGTCACAGTCCGCTTGTTCGCGAGCGTACGCGAAAGGGCGCGTGCGTCCCAGATCGCCGTGTCGCTGCACGCGGGCGCTACTGTGGCAGACGTTTTGGTTGCTGCCTCGAAGGCCGTGCCGGGCGAGTGGCGGCTGCCGTCGAAGCTGATGGTCGCCGTCAACGGCGAGTACGCGGAGATGACAGCCAGCCTGCGAGACGGCGATGAGGTGGCCCTCATACCGCCCGTGAGCGGCGGGGCGGAGAAAGTCGCAAGACTAGCCGGCAAACGGCGGGGCAGAGCGCCAGAGTTCGCAGCCATCCAGATAACTGACCAACCCTTAGACGCAGCGCTGCTCATTGACTATGTCCGCGCCGATAAGGACGGCGCGGTGGTGACTTTCTACGGTGTGACGCGCGACCACAACGATGGCCGCCGGGTGAAGTACCTGGAGTACGAAGCCTACGAGCCGATGGCCGGGAGCAAGATCGTGGAGATCATCGGTGAAATGAAGTCCAGGTGGGAGATCGGGCGCGTCGCAGTCGCTCACCGCACGGGCAGGGTGGACATCGGGGAAACGAGCATGGTGCTGGCGGTCAGCGCACCGCACCGCCGGCCAGCATTCGAGGCTGCGTTATACTTTGTCGACCGGCTAAAAGAAATCGTTCCTATTTGGAAGAAGGAATACTTCGAGGGGGGCGACGTGTGGATTGGAGACACTCCGGGAAAGGTTGCCCATTCAGCGCGCCGTAGGCCATAACCTCACGAAGTTCAAACTTTTCGACTGCCGGGCGCACAGCCCGGTTTTTGTTTTCCTAACCCATGTGAATATTCCAGAATGATCTACTTCACGCGGGAGGCGTCTTGTCCCCTCTCCCAGCGGGAGAGGGTAAGGGTGAGGGAGAAGTCCTGACCTCGCGTTTGCCTAAACGCACCCCTCACCCCAAGCCCTCTCCCCCAAGGGGAGAGGGAGTGAAAGGCGAACACTGCGTCAAGTAGATCATTCCCGAATATTCGCCAACAGTGGTCCACAGGCACAGCGAGATGCTCACCCAGATTTCACAAACACCATCGCCAAGAAGCGTAGGCCAGCACGTCATATCGGTGCGCGGCCTGGTCAAGCGCTACGGGCCGCTGACTGCCGTTGACGGGGTGTCCTTTGCGGTGCGTGCCGGGGAGACCTACGGTCTTCTCGGGCCCAACGGCGCGGGCAAGACCAGCACGATGCGTATGCTCTGTGCCCTCTCGCCCATCACCGCAGGCGAAATCACCGTCGCCGGGCTGGACGTAGCGCGACAGAGCAGACAGGTGCGAGGCTTGATTGGCGTCGCGATGCAGCAAGACGGCCTCGACACAGACCTTTCAGTGCACCACAACCTCGAGCTGTATGGCTACCTGGCGGGCCTCAACCGGCGAGACGCCGCCTCACGCGCTGCCGAGGTGTTGCAATTCTTCGGCCTGTCCGACCGCGCCGGCAGTGAAGTTGACGCCCTCTCAGGCGGGATGAAGCGCCGGCTCGCCATCGCCAGGGCCTTTATGACGCGGCCGCAGGTCATGGTGCTCGATGAGCCCACGACTGGCCTTGACCCGCAGAGCCGGAACCGCGTCTGGGAGCAGCTGACTGCGCTAAAACTATCGGGCGTCACCATCCTCATGTCCACCCATTACATGGAAGAGGCCGCTACGTTATGTGACCGCGTGGCGATCATGGACCACGGCAAAGTGCTTGCTGAAGGCGCCCCAGACGAGCTTGTCGAGCGCCATGCCGGACGCGAGGTGGCGCAAATCAGAGTGGCGGCCGAGGCCCGGGCAGGCGCTCTCGACGCGCTCCGTTCACGCGGCTTCCAGACCATCGAAGTTGGCGCTGTTATCAGCGTCACCGGGCTTGATGGCGGCCGCCCTGAGTTAAGTGGCATCAAAGGGCTGGACGGGGCGAGGGTCGCATACCGGCCTTCTCACCTGGAGGACGTGTTTCTGACCCTCACCGGACGGGAGCTAAGAGACGAATGATAGGCATACGGGATCAAGGCATCCCTCAAAGGGCGGTCATCGCCGGCGTGCGCGTGCGCAGCGTCGCCGCGGTGTGGCTGCGCCATGCCACCATCTTTGCCCGGCTCTGGCGGGTCGCGACCACCTGGATCTTCATCGAGCCGTTCGTGGTCCTTGCCGCCATGTCCCTGGGCGTCGGCAGGCTGGTGGGAGACATACAGCCAGGCGTGTCGTACGCCGTCTTCGTAACGCCAGGCGTCATCATGGGCAACGCCATGTTCCATGCCATATTCACTTCGTCATGGGACACATACCACCGGGTGTCGCACGGACAGTACGATACCGCGCTCACTGCGCCCGTAACAGTGACAGAGCTGGCGCTGGGCGAGGTGGCGTGGGCAACGACACGCGCCCTTATGACGACGGTCGCCGTCGGAGTTGCGGCCGCGCTCCTCGGACTTTTCGACTCGCCCTGGGCCATCGGCATGGTCCTGGCGGCGCTCCTGGTCGGGCTCGAGTTCGGCGCCTTCGGGCTCATATTCGCTGCGCTTTCGCCCAACACGCATGTCCTGTCGCTGGTGTTCACGGTCGTAGCAACGCCATTGTATTTCTTCAGCGGCGGTTTCTTCCCAATCGAGGACTTGCCAGACTGGCTGGAACCTATTGCCTGGGCGTTGCCCTTGACGCCGGGCGTTCACCTGAGCAGGGCATTTTCGACAGGCGAATTCGCCCTCTCCCACCTATGGTCGGCGCTCTACATGGTCGGCTTCACCATAGCCGTGTTCCCGATCTCCGCCGCTCTGATGCGCAGACGGCTGATCAAGTGAAGTCTGGCGCAATGACGGCGCAAGGCTCCGGCCTCCGGTTGCGCCTCAATTCACGGCCCCGCTATAGTTGACCTCAAGGCCTGGGGCATAGCCCCACGCTGTCGTGACCACACGCGGAGGGATCGCATAGTGGTCTAGTGCGCCCGCCTGCTAAGTGGGTTGGGGTGTGAAAATGCCCCTCGCGGGTTCGAATCCCGCTCCCTCCGCCAGCACCCGGCGCATGAGTGCAGGGACTACATAACCCATGCCCACCTATCACGTCTGGACGGTCGGCTGCCAGATGAACAAGTCCGACTCTGAGCGCCTGACGGCAGGCCTTGAGGTGATGGGGCTTGAGGCGTGCGAGGCGCCGGAGCACGCAGACGTCGTGGTGCTGAACACATGCGTCGTGCGCCAGGCGGCTGAGGACACGGCGACGGGGATGCTAGGCAAACTGAAACCAGCAAAGGTGGCGCACCCGGAACGCGTCATCGCCGTGATGGGCTGCATGGTCGGCCCAAAGCACGATGACTTGAAGCGCCGGTTCCCTCAGGTAGACGTGTGGGCCAGGCCCCAGCAGTTTGAGCTTGTGCTCAGGGCAGTCGGGGAGCGGTTCGACCGTGACGCCGAGGGGTGCCTGTCAAACCTCGTGCCCGTTTCGCCACACGTGACCAGCCTCCTGCCGATAGTGCATGGGTGCGACAAGTTCTGCACGTTCTGCATCATCCCGTACCGTCGTGGCCGGGAGACCAGCCGGACTGTGAAAGACGTTGTGCGTGAGACGGCGCTGCTTGCCGAGCGGGGTGTCAAAGAGGTCACCCTCCTAGGCCAGAACGTTGACTCGTACGGCCACGACTTGCGGCCCCGCCAGGACCTCGCCGACCTGCTTGAGGCAGTGCAACGTGTAGAAGGCATCGAGCGCATCCGCTTCCTGACCTCGCACCCGAACGATATGTCCACGCGCATCATCCAGGCCGTCCGTGACCTGCCAAAGGTCTGCGAGAATGTGAACCTGCCTTTTCAGGCCGGCGACGACAAGGTCCTGGCTGATATGCGCCGGGGCTACACGAGAGGGCAGTACCTGGACAAAGTCGCTGAAGTCCGCGAGACCATCCCGGGAGTGACGCTGACCACCGACCTGATTGTTGGGTTCCCGGGCGAATCAGCACAGGAGTTCGAGCACTCGCTCGAATTGCTTGAGGGTGTGCGCTTCGACAAGGTACATGCGGCCATGTACTCGGAAAGGCCCGGCACCGTCGCTTCCCGCAAGATGCCTGACGATGTGCCGATGGCCGAGAAGAAGCGCCGCCTAGCGGCCGTCAACGAGCTCCAGGAAGATGCCCAGGCCAGACTGAACTCAAAATACGTGGGCCAGGACTGCGCCGTACTCATAGACGGTATGAGCAAAGGGCGCAGGCAGGGGCGCACCAGAGGCGATAAACTGGTGTATATCAATCCTGACCTCCCAGGACAGGATTTCGCGGCACGCAGCAGCTGTCGTGACCCGGAAGTGGGCGAGACGGTGCTGGTGAATATCACCAGGGCCTCGCCCTGGTCGCTCGAAGGCGCCGTCACTGAATGTGAAGGAGCCAGCGGCCCCAGCGCCACCGATCGGGCGAAGGCGCCAGTTGCATGACAACACCCAGACTCACAGTCGTCCCAATAACAGAGCTCGAACAGTCTGCGTTTTGCCAGACTGACGGCAACCTGCGTACGAAGACGCTCGAAGAAGAGTTCCGCGCAGGCGTCCGCTGGCAAAAAGTGCCGCTCCGCTACCTGAAGCTGTCTCCCGAAGAGCTTGACCGGGGCATTGCCGAAGCACGCCAGGCGCTCGGCGACTCAACCATCGTGCTGGGCCACCACTACCAGCGCGAAGACATCATCAAATACGCCGACTTCCGCGGGGATTCATACAAACTCTCCAAGATGGCCGCGCAGACCCGCGGCGTCAGGTTCATCGTGTTCTGCGGCGTCCACTTCATGGCTGAGACAGCAGACATCCTGACCGAGCCTTCCCAGGCGGTGATCCTGCCCAACCTGGCCGCAGGCTGCTCCATGGCTGACATGGCCCGTTCGGATGACGCCGAGGAATGCTGGAATGACATCACCTCCGTACTCGGCGGCCGCCCCGGCGAAGTCATCCCGGTCACGTACATGAACTCCACCGCTGCCATCAAGGCGCTCTGCGGGCGCAACGGCGGCCTCGTCTGCACGTCCAGCAACGCGGCCGAGGCGTTCAAGTGGGCCTATGCCCGCGGCAAGCGGGTCCTGTTCCTTCCAGACCAGCACCTTGGACGCAACACCGGCCTGAAGTTGGGCATGCCGCTTAGCGATATGACATTGTGGAGCCCGTTCCGGCCAATGGGCGGCCTGACCCCGGACCAGATAAGGAACACAAAGCTCATCCTCTGGCAGGGCCACTGCTCAGTCCACACGCGCTTCACCGTCGACCAGGTCAGGGAAGCGAGGGAAAAGCACCCGGGCGTGAAGGTCGTCGTCCACCCCGAATGCACGATGGACGTTGTGAACGCTGCCGACATGAACGGCTCGACCGAGTTCATTGTGAAGACCGTCTCTGCGGCCCCTGCGGGTTCCGTCTGGGCCATCGGCACCGAGATCAACCTGGTGAGCCGCCTTGCCCACGAGAACCCGGACAAGACCGTTTTCTGCCTGGACCCCATTGTCTGCCCTTGCGCAACTATGTACCGCATACACCCGGCCTACTTGCTCTGGGTGCTCGAAGGGCTGATGGCGGGCCTGATTATCAACCGCATAGCCGTGCCCGATCCCACGCGGTCAGAGGCGCTTTCTGCGCTCAACCGGATGCTTGAGGTCGGCGGCTAACCTCGAAACCCCTCCCCCCTGAGAAAGGGTGTCCACCTTCGGTGGGCGCGAGCGAGGCTTGGAATAGGGTGCCAAGGCCACCCAGTGTAGTAACGTAGGGGCTTATCGCACGTGCCCCTATTGGTTTGCGAGGCGGACGCGAGGAACATTGTGCTTCCCGCAGCCCACGAACTAGAAGCGATCATAGACCGCGCGCTGGCTGAAGACCTGGGCGGAGGTGATGTCACCACCTCGTCCCTGATCCCCCCCCACATCCGCGCCGGGGCGAGGTTCGTCGTCAGGGAGCCGGGCGTCCTCGCCGGCGTTGACGTGGCAATGGCGGTGATGAGACGCGTCGACCCGTCGCTTGAGACCACCGCCAGGTTGCTGGACGGCGACAGACTGGAAGGCGGCGAGACTGTGGCGACGGTCGCCGGGCCAATGGCCTCCATCTTGATGGCTGAGCGCACCGCCCTAAACTTCCTGCAGCGCATGAGCGGCATCGCGTCTCTCACTGCGACCTTTGCCAGGGCCATTGAGGGCACGGGAGCCACAATCGTAGACACGCGCAAGACTGCGCCGGGGCTGCGCGCTCTGGACAAATACGCAGTAGCCATTGGCGGCGGCAGGAACCACCGCCGCAACCTGGCCGACGGAGTGCTCATCAAGGACAACCACATCGCCGCGCTACAAGCGGAAGGGTTCACGCTGGCCCAGGTCATCAGGCGCGCCAGGTCCAAAGCGCCCCACACCGTCAAGATCGAAGTCGAAGTTGAGTCTGTCGAGGAAGCTAGGGTAGCCGTCGAGGCTGGCGCAGATATCGTGATGCTCGACAACATGTCTGTGAACGACATGCGGCAGGCGGTCAAGCTGGCCAAAGGGAAGAGTCTGGTTGAAGCCTCCGGTGGCGTGAAGCTGGAGAACGTCCGCCAAATTGCCGAGACAGGCGTTGACCTGATTTCCGTAGGAGCACTCACGCATTCGGTCAGGGCGCTGGACATCGCCCTGGACTACGGCAAACTGTAGACTCGCATTTTGCGTCAAACAGGGCGCATCCCGGGTGCGGCGGGGTGTCCCAGACAGGAGCATCCTCGTGCGCCGGATGTTCGCAGCCGCGGCCGTATTTGTCACGGCCGCCGTCATCGTTTCGTGTCGGACGGCTGCCCCCGCCGCGCCCGAGCCCACTCCAACGGCGTTGCCAACGCGGGCGCCTACGCCAGTTCAGCCAGTTGCGACCGTAACACCGCTTCCAACGCCGTACCAATCGCCCACGGCTGTCCCCACGCCTCTACCGGTGCCGCCGCGCGTCAGGGCACAAGGGACCGTGAACCGGATTGTCTACGCCGGCGGGGACGGCCACATTTACACAATCGACCCCGACGGCAAGCGCCGTATCCAGGTCTCACCCGTTACAGGGCCGGGCTTCCCAGGCGGTCAGTTCACATGGCCGGTCTGGTCGCCGGATGGGGGAGAGGTCCTGTTCTCGTCGGTGCTTGAGGCGCAAGGCGGTGGCGCCGATGTGAGCCTGGTGCGGGCTCCTGCGCTCGGCGGCGAGCAGGTGACTATCTACAGCGACGACCCGCTCAGCGGAGGCATCGGCAGCGGCGTGCCGCACTTCGCTATGTGGTCACCTGACGGCGAGCAGGTCGCGCTCATCGCCGGGACCGGCCAGGGGCTCGTCACGCTGATCATTGATAGCCACACCGGGGACTTCCTTCAGGGCATTGGCTTCGGGTCGCCCGTGTATTTCGCCTGGTCCCCCGACTCTCAATTCCTGGTCGTCCACCTGGAGGACACGCTGTTCATGTATGAACTCGGCGCCAACGGCGCGCGCGGCCGGCGTTCTGTGCAACTGAGCAACCCAACGTTCAACTACTACGCGCCGCAGTTTGCGCCTTCTGACAACCGCTTCGCTTACGGTGGCGACACTGATGCCGGGCGGAGGGTGCTCGTCTGGGCGCCAAATGGGGCGCCCGTCAAGGACGTGGGTAAGGCGCCTGGGATACTGGGCTTCAGGTGGTCGCCAGATGGGACCCGTCTCGCAGTTGTCCGCGGCCCAGATGAAGGCCTGTTCGAGACTGTGACCTTGATTTCCCTTTCGGACGGGGCAGAGAAGGAGCTGCTGCGCAGGCGCGTGTATGGCTTTTGGTGGTCTCCCGACGGCACAAAATTGGCCGTGGCAGCCGTGTCCGACTCCTACCGCCTGTGTGTGGACTGGCTGATAGTTGACGTAGCATCTGGCAGGGTCACCCCTCTGGCCGTAAATTTCCCTACGAATGAGTTCCGGTTCGTCCTCTCGTTCTTCGATCAGTATGGCAACGCGAGCCAGATATGGTCGCCCGATAGCCAAAGCATTGTGGTGGCAGGGGCGATTCTTCCGGCCGCGACCCCGCCAACTGGAGAACTGCCGGCGCCTCCCGTGCGCAGTGAGACGGAGCGTGTCTGGGTCCTAGACGTATCGGCCTCCGCTGGACCGCGTGCCGTCGGCGACGGGTTCCTGGCGTTCTGGTCGCCAAAGTAGCACTGGTGCGTAGCCCCTTGTCGCGCTTCCATTGGAATTGACTCGGCGGCACCGGCCAAGTCGGGCCAGAGACGTGCCGTCTGCCCTGGCTATTCGCAGTCACATTTCCTGCCTTACCCGCGGGTCCAGGCGCAGGTAGAGCACGTCAATCGCGAACGTCGCAACGGCAAGCGACACCGCCATGACGTATACCAGGCCGCTGACGACAAAGTAGTCGTACCGCCTCACCGCCCGGAAGAGCGCGTCGCCCAGGCCGGGATAGCTGAAGACGATCTCGACGAGCACCACTCCGCTCAGGACCGTCCCGAGCGAAACTGCAAGACCGGTCGCCTGCGGCAGAAGGGAGTTGCGCAGCGCATACCGGAAGAACAGCCTTGCACGGGTCAGCCCTTTGGCTTGCCCGAGCGTCATGAAGTCGGCCTCAAGGACGGTGACCATCATTCCGCGCATCGAGAGCGCCCAGAAGCCTGTGGCGGAGGCGATGATAGTGAGGGCGGGCAGCACTGAATGCCGCAGGACGTCGAAGGCGAACCCGGCGCTCACCTCGGGAAATGCGCCGATTGTGTAGCCCCCGAACAGCGGGAACCACTGCAGGTGGTATGCCAGGCCGAGGACGATGAGCAGGCCCAGCACGTACTGTGGCACTGCTGACACCAGCATCATCGGCAGCAATGCAAATTTGAACAGGCCGGACATGCCGGGCCAGGCGAGCAGGCCGCCAAGTATCGTGCCTGCCGCAAACGCGATGACCGTCGTGACCGTGAGCAGCCCGATTGTCCAGAAGGCCGAGTCCATCAGGACCTGGTTCACCGTCACCGGGTAGAACGTCATCGAGTACCCGAGGTCAAACCTCGCGAGCCGTCCGAGATAGAGCAGATATTGCCTCCAAAGGGGCCTGTCGTAAGCGAAACCTTCGCGGAACTTCAACGCCGCCTGCCGCTGCACCTCGCTCATACGGCTCAAGCGCGCAGTATCCACACGGAAACGGCTCTCAAGGGCATCCTCGCCAGTCAGGCGGGTGAGAAAAAAGATCAGGCTGCCCGAGGCCCAGATGACGAGCAGCATGACCAGGAAACGGCGAAATATGTAACTGCCAGCAAGATGGGAGCTGACACGTCTCAATACAGAAAACACCGGCCCATCTTGCCTGAACATGGTCGCCACTGCCAGCGCCTGCCAATCAGGCAAAGGGCGGGCGCTGCAGGCAAGAGTGGAGCAATCTACCCGCGCGGCAACATGCGGTCCGCGGTGTCCAGGATGATCGTCGCCGGGCCAGAGTTCTCCAGCTCTACCAGCATCATCGCCCCGAACACGCCAGTCTTTACCTTGATCCCTGTCTTGCGGAACGCCGTTACCACCCTGTTGAACATGGGCTCTGAAACCTCTGCTGGCGCGGCGTCTGTGAAGCCCGGGCGCCGCCCTTTGCGGGTGGTCGCATAGAGCGTGAACTGACTCACAAGCAGAACCTCGCCGCCTATCTCAAGCGCAGAGCGTTCGAACCCGCGGTCATCGCCTTCTGGCGGGAAGATGCGCATATTCACCGCCTTGTCCGTCAGGTACTGGACGTCCTCATCGGTGTCAGTCTGGGTTATACCGACGAGCACAAGCAGCCCGCGACCGACCTCGCCTGTGACTGCGCCGTTGACGCTCACCGCTGCATGGTTGACCCGTTGGACTACAGCACGCACATCGTCACTCCTGGACTGGCAGTCGACCTTCGTCTCGAGCGCAGTGAGGGACCTGGGGAGGGGGCTTGAGTTCCACGACATCGCCCATTCAGCGGGTCCCTCGCCTTTTGCTGCGCTCAGGCTCGGAGCGGCTTCCCAGGTGCATCGGCGAAATGTAGATAATTCCGGTCGCCCCTCAAAACACAAGAGACCCTCGCCGTATCTGGTGAGGGTCTCAGACTGGTCTGCGCATGCACGTGCTAGTCGTCTTTCGATGCGCTGGCGGCAGCTTTTGCAGGCTCTTTCTTCTCCGTATTTGCCGCCTTCGCCGGAGCTGGCTCAGAGTCCTTCGGCGCGGAGCTTGACTTGCCGTTCGACGACCGCCCGTGGTCCGTTGTGTAGAAGCCTGAGCCCTTGTAGACGACCACCGGCACGGTGAACTGTCGCTGCGCCTTGCCGCCGCACTGCGGGCACGTGGCCACAGGCTCCGACGAGAAGGGCTGCACCTCCTCGAAGCGGTGGCGGCACTTTGAACATGTGTAGTCGTAATTCGGCATCCACTTCTCCACGCGAAAACGCGAGCTTCTAGCACTCGCGTTCGTAAACTGCCAATTACGAGACTAGTACGCCACATGGCAAGGTGTCAACTCGCAGGAGGCTTTGCGGCAGAACAGAAGGGTCCGCGGGAGCGGCCAACAGGCTCGCTCAGGGTGCAGCCTAGCCCGAAGTCGCCCGGGCAAACCCGTTGCGCCAGGCGTCACCCGCACTGGACAACGGCAAGTCAACCAGGTTGCCGAAGCGCAGGCGGTCCCCGCCCGCCCGGCCTATGGCCCCCAAAGGCGCACCAGCCTCAGAGGCGATGCGTCGCAGGCCGGGCAGGTTGGCTTCCGGTGCGGAGATGATGATGCGAGACTGGCTTTCGCCGAAGAGCGCGGCATCCCAGCGAGCTGGCACAGTGCCGTCCATCGTTGCGCCTAAACCTCCCTGGACGGCAGACTCTGCCACCGCCACAGTGAGCCCGCCGTCAGAACAATCGTGGGCAGAACTGACGAGACCGGCGCGGACCATCTGTCGGCACGCCAACTGGACCCTGCGCTCTAGTTCCATGTCCAGCCGCGGCTGGCCCGCCACTTTGCCGTGGATGGCAGACAGGTACTCGCTGCCTGCCAGGGCCTCGGGCGGCGCCCATGGCGTCAGGGCCCCGAGCAGCAGGATGAGGTCGCCACTGTGTTTGAAGGCAGAAGCAGCGTGTTTCGTGACATCGTCGAAGATACCCAGCGCGCCGATAATGGGCGTGGGATATATCGCCTGGCCGCGCGTCTCGTTGTAGAGCGAGGCGTTCCCGCTGACCACCGGCACCCCGAGCCCCTCCGCAGCCTCGCCAATGCCTCGGAGCGATTGCACGAGTTGGTACTGGACGTCTGGTTTTTCCGGGTTGCCGAAGTTGAGACCGTCCGTCAAGGCGACAGGCTCTGCGCCAACGCAGGACAGGTTCCTGCAGGCCTCGGCAACAGCGATCATGCTGCCGGCAAACGGGTCCAGGTAAGCGAGCCGCCCGTTGCCGTCCACACACACCGCGATGCCCTTGCGCGTGCCCTTCATACGCAGCACCGCGGCGTCGCCCGCGCCGGGCGCCACGACCGTGTTGTTCTGGACGTAGTGGTCGTATTGCCTGAAGACGGCCAGCCGCGAAGCGATATTTGGCGAGGCCAGCAGGGCGAGGAGCACATCCGCCGGTGACTGCCTGGGCATCGGGAGTGAGGTGAAGTCGAACTCTTGCAAGTCCGACAGCCACCTCGGCTTTGGCGCGTCGAGGCGGTACTCAGGCGCCTCAGTCAGGGTGCGGATAGGCGTCTCGATGAGGCGGCGCTTGCCGTCTGATATGCGGGCCTTATCGCCCGGCGTGAACTCGCCGATGACTGCCGCGTCCAGGTCCCACTTCTTGAACAGCGCCACCACCGGCCCCTCGTGCCCGGGCGTGACAGCGAGGAGCATCCTCTCCTGCGATTCCGAGAGCATGACTTCATAAGGCGTCATACCCTCCTCGCGCCGCGGCACACTGGCGACGTCCAGTTGCAGGCCAAGGCCGCTGCGCCCCGCCATCTCGACTGCCGCGGACGTAAGCCCCGCCGCGCCGAGGTCCTGCATGCCGACGACGCCGGGCAGCCTGATGACCTCCAGACAGGCCTCTATCAGGACCTTCTCCAGGAATGGGTTCCCCACCTGCACTGCAGAGCGCATCTCCGCCTGCTCCTCGAACGCTCGGGAGGCCAGGCCAGACGCGCCGTGTATGCCGTCACGCCCCGTGTCCGCGCCGACGAGCAGTAGCAGGTCGCCGGGCGCCTTCGCACGTGCGCTGATGACCCTGCTGCCTTCGATCAGCCCTACGCACATGGCGTTCACCAGCGGGTTGCCGGAGTAACAGCGGTCGAAGTAAATCTCTCCACCGACGTCAGGCACGCCTATGCAGTTGCCGTACGCCGAAATGCCGCCCACGACGCCGTGCAGCAGGTGACGGTTGCGCGGCTCATCAGGCGGACCGAAGCGGAGCGAATTGAGGAGCGCGATGGGACGGGCGCCCATGGCGAAGATATCTCGCACTATGCCGCCCACGCCTGTCGCGGCGCCCTGGAACGGCTCAACAGCAGACGGGTGGTTGTGCGACTCGATCTTCATGGCAACGGCGAGGCCGTCGCCGATGTCTACGACGCCAGCATTCTCAGCGCCCGGCGCGACGAGGAGGCGGTTGCTCTTGTGCGGCAACTGCCTGATGAGCGGCTTGGTGTGTTTGTAGCCGCAGTGTTCGCTCCACAGCGCGCCGAACATGCCGAGCTCGAGCGGGGCGGGCTCACGCCCCAGGCGTTCGACTATGGCCTCGTACTCGGCCCGTGAGAGCGCGATCTCGTCTAACACCTGCTGTGAAACTGGCACGGGTCCGTCTCCGGCAGCAGCCTGACAACGGCAGGGGCACGGACGCTCCGTGCCCCTGATTGCATCGTCGGTCACCGAGGGCGATTAGTCAAAACTGAAAGGCGGGTACCTATCCGTGAACAGCATCACGTAACCCTGGACCCGCATGTTCCACCGCAAGATGCCCGTCATCAACTTGAACATGCCGCTGTTCGGCTTGCCTGTGATCACGACTAGCACCATGTGGACCAGCCAGAGGACGCCAAACAGGACCGAAATAACGCCAAGCACTATGAATTGAGGCAGAGCGAGGAAGTACCTGAAGAACGCCTTCATCCTGCTGGACTTCTCCGGGTACTCCGCATTGAAGCGCACCGGGTACCCGGCTTCGGTCCCCATTGAGAACGGCGGGTACTTGTCAGTGAAGTGACTGCCGTAGCCGTTGACCCGTGCCATCCATCTTGCCGTGCCGAGGATGAAGTTGAATAGGCCCCGGGGATACTTGCCAGTGATGAGGATGGCCAGCCAGGAGATGAATAGGGCTACCTCTGCGAGGATTCCAAGGACATAGAAGAGCAGGATGTGTGGGATTAGCAGGAACCCCTTGAACAGCCAGACCCACCGGCTGAGCTTTTCCGGCGTGTCCATTTCGAATGTGATGGGGTATTTCGTGGGCGCGGCAGGTGGCGGTGGCGGGGCAGGCATCGGAGTCGAAACAGTTGTCATGTAGAACCCTCCCTGAATTAGCGCAGGAAACCATGAGCCCGCGCAGCGGGAAGGGTACGCCAACGAAATCGGCGAGGGAAGGGCCTGGGGTGAGCGGTCAGCGTCTATGAGACCCCGAAACACCCTCGCGTACCGGCGTAAACATCGACTGGAAGATCACGTTGCCATCCTCGCCGCCAAGCAACGCCTCACAGGCGCGCTCCGGGTGCGGCATCATGCCCAGCACGTTTCGTCGTTCGTTCATGATCCCTGCGATGCCGTTGATAGCGCCGTTCGGGTTCGACTCAGCCGTCACGGCGCCGGATGGGTCGCAGTAGCGGAACAGGACGCGGCCCGAGCGCTCCAGCAGCGAGATGGTCTCAGCGTCCGCCTGGTAGTTGCCCTCGCCATGCGAAATCGGCATCCGAAGCACCTGGCCCTTTTTCGCAAGGTGCGTGAAGCGCGTGTCAGCGTTTTCTACACGGATGTCCGCCTGGGCGCAGCGGAACTCCAGGTGGTCGTTGCGCATAAGCACGCCAGGCAGCAGGCCGGCTTCGCAGAGCACCTGGAAACCATTGCAGATGCCGATGACAGGCTTGCCCGCCTCCGCGTGGCGGACGACGGCCTCCATCACCGGCGAGAAGCGCGCGATGGCGCCGCAGCGTAGGTAGTCGCCGTACGAAAACCCGCCAGGCAGGACGATAGCATCGAAGCGCGCGATGTTGCGGTCTTCATGCCAGACGTATTCAGCCTGTTGCCTAAGCACTGTCGCGATCGCGTGGTGGCAGTCGCGGTCGCTCCATGTGCCAGGGAAGACGACGATGCCGAAGTTCATACGGGAGTCCCCGCGCTGGGTGCAGGCAAAAACAAAGGGGCACGCTGAATCGTGCCCCTGCCCGTCATTACCGTCAACTGGAGGTCCAGGACTCGCCCTCACCCCGACCCTCTCCCAAGGGAGAGGGGGACGACTTACATATACTTGAGAGTTGCCTTGAGCGACTTCCGGAACTTAGCGGCTGCCCGCTTCTTGCGCAGCACGCTCGGCGGCTCAAAGTGCTGCCGGCGCCTGGCCTCTGAAAGGATGCCGTCCTGCTGCACCCGCTTTACAAAACGGCGCAGGAACGACTCGAAGCTCTCGCCTTCCTGGAGTCTAACTTCCACTTAGTGCGACCTCTCCATAGTTGTGGCGGGCACGAAAACAGTGGCCCGCTGCATGACCATTCACGTAGCGACTTAGCAGTATAGGCATCCGGCAACAGCCGGGTCAACGGGGAGAGCGCCTACTTCGGCGTGTAGACCGGCACTGCTCGGGACTCTTGAACGCCGGCCTAAGGACGCCCGTTTGAAGCGCCGAGCGACTGGACTGCGTTTTCTAACCGGCGCAGCACCTTCTCTCTACCCAGGCCCTTCATCGTGTGGAACAAGGGGGGAGCGACTGCGCGGGCAGTGATCGCCACCCTGATGGCGCCGAACAGCTGACCGGGCTTCATCGCAAGCCGCTCTGCCAGCGCGCGGAATGCTTGCTCCAAAGCCTCAGGCTCAAAGTTCGGCGCCGACTTGACGAGCGCCAAGGCTTCTTTTAGAGCGGAAGCAGTCGCCTCCTGCGACATGCTCTTTGGCGTGATGGCGTCCGGAGCCAGGCTGACAGATTCCTCGAAGAAAACCGCCAGCAGATCTGGCGCCTCAGCAAGCCGCTTCAGCCGGTCGTGGACCATCGGCAGGAGCCCGGCAATGCGGGCGCGGTCGAACGGGCGGGGCAGGGCGTCCCAAGGCGGGGTTGACGCTCGCTCCAGGAACGGCATCACCTCGTCCGCGAGCGTCTTTACACCCATCTGACGGATGTAGACGCCGTTCATCCACTCCAGCTTTTCGGCGTCAAAGACCGCAGGCGAGTCGTTGATGCGGTCCAGGCTGAAACGTCGCACTATTTCGTCTCGCGACATGACCTCTGTATCGTCGCCCGTGGACCAGCCGAGGAGCGCCAGGAAGTTGAACACGGCATCTGGCAGGTAGCCCAGGTCCCTGTATTCGAGCGCCGATGCCGCTCCGTGGCGCTTAGATAGCTTCGACTTGTCCTTGCCGAGCAGCAGCGGCAGGTGGACATAGACTGGCAGGGAGTAGCCCAGCGCGCGGTGCAAGAGCACATGCAGCGGCGCGGTGGAGATCCACTCGTCGCCCCGCAGCACGTGTGTGATGCGCATGTCCTGGTCGTCCACGACGTGCGCCAGGTGGTACGTGGGCAGCCCATCCGATTTCAAGATCACGAAGTCCTGGATGCGGGCAGAATCGAATTTGATCTCGCCCCTGACGGCGTCAGTAAAGGCGACCTGCTCCCTCTCAGGGACCTTCAGCCGCACGACGACAGCCACGCCCCGTTCCCGCGACGCCTGCAGCTCGTGGCGCGGCCGGCTACGGCAGCGGTTGTCATACCCCGGCGGCAGGCCCTGCGCCTTCTGCCGCTCGCGCAAGATACTTAGACGCTCCGGCGAACAGTCACACTCGTAAGCCTTGCCCGCGTCCACCAGCTGCCCGGCGATGCGCTGGTAGAGCTCCCGGCGTTGCGACTGTACGTACGGCGCGTGCGGGCCGCCGATGTCCGGGCCCTCGTCCCACTCCAGGCCCAGCCAGCGCAGGCTCTCCATGATCTGCTCTGTGGCGCCGGGGACGAAGCGCTGCTGGTCAGTGTCCTCGATGCGCAGCAGGAACTGACCCCCCGTCTGGTGCGCCAGGGCCCAGTTGTAGATCGCGGTCCTCAGCGTGCCGACGTGCAGCGCGCCGGTCGGGCTCGGCGCCAGCCGGACGCGTACAGGCGATATTGGGTGGACGGACCGTAATGTCATGCGTCGAATGTAGCACGGTGGCCTGTGTGCTCAACTCTTACCCGCGGGCGCTATCGAGGCCGATCTGCCTCTCTGGCTCACAACACCTCACAACAGAGGAGTGCGGCGCCTGGCAAGTTGTTGCGTTACTGAATGCCCTATAGAAACGCCCCTGTTACATGATTACAATGCAATAGTGCTCACCGGTCACCACCATCCATTGCACTTGGCCGGGGCACAAGGAGTCATCACATGTTCGGGCCATTCATGCTTTTCCCCGCCGCCGGCATTTTCTTCTTCGGCGCCTGGCTCCTGATGATTTTCACAGGCATCCTGGCCGAAGACATCGGCATCCGCGCGTTTGGCTATGTGACAGCGCTCGGCGTCACCGCGGCCCTCTGGTTGGTCATGGGGCCGATGCTCGCAATGCGGGCCAGGTCGCGCATGATGTGGGGCATACAAATGGGGCGCCGCTGGCATTCCCAGGCACAGATGTAGTCAAGGCCCGCGACGTCACCAGCGGCCGCTAGACCAGCACCTTCGCGCCCACCTCTTTCGCCTTGGCGCGCAATGCCTCGACGACCGACTTGTGCAGCGGGATGCCCTTGACGCTCCGCTCCGCCTCGTTCTCCCACTCCGGGTCCCCGGCCACGAGCACGCGCTTCTCGCCCGGCTCGGCAGGCGTGTTGTGCAGCTCTCGGACCATCTCGTCCATGTGCGCCTTGAACTCATCGAGAGGGCGGAACTTCGATATGTCCACCGCCATGCACCAGGTCTGGTTCTGGCCGCCTTCCTGCTGCGCCGAAAACCCGCCGCCGGACAGGATGCCTGTGAGGATGTCCACCATCACTCCCAGGCCGTAACCCTTGTGTGCGCCCTGCTCACGGGTGTTGCCCAGCGGGTTCTGCGCCCACATCTCGCTGCGCTCCGGCGGCGGCGTGGCGATGGGGTCGCCCTCTGCGTCCACCGCCCAGCCGGCGGGTATCTTCACGCCGAGCCTGCGTGCCAGGCCCAGCTTGCCCGAGGCGACCGTGCTCATCGCAGCATCGAACAGGAACGGCTTCTCTTCGCCCGCGGGCGCGCCGAAGGCGATGGGGTTTGTTCCCAGTCTCGGCCTGGCGGCAAGGGCAGGGCGGACGCTGCGGGCGCCGTTGGTCATTGCCATGCCCAGCATGTCCGCCTCGATGGCCATCAGCGGATAGTAGCCCACCATGCCGATGTGGTGGCCGTCGCGCACAGAGACCATGCCAACGCCGACGTCACGCGCCTTTTCGATGGCCATCTCCATGGCACGGTGCGCGCCGACAAACCCCAGTCCGTTGCCGTTCGAGATGACTGCGCCGGACGGCGACTCTGAGATGACCTCGATCTTCTGCGGGACGGTGTACTTCTTCTTCTGTATCTGTGTGGCGTAGTTCACAACGTTGCCCGAGCCGTGCGAGTCCACGCCGAAGAGGTCGGCCTTGATAAGGATGTCTGCCGTCGTCTCGGCGTGGCCCTTCGGCGTGCCGACGCCCCGCAGGATTGCGACTGTCTGGGCACGCAGCGCTTCCGACTTGACGCGTACGGCGTCCTTTTCGGGGGTCTTGAGGAAGTCGAGGGCCATGTACTTTCGCTCCCTGGTTACCGATGCGCAACCGGAGGTTATTGATGCTTGATCGAACGGAGGCGAATCATACGCCTGCCTGTCACCCCCAGCGTAGCCGGGGGGCTCTATATGGAGCGTAGGAACTCGCAGTAACAGGAGCCGAATTACGGGATTTCTCAGTTTCGTTCATGCGCCACAGCGCATGAACTTCGCTCGAAACGACACTTCCCGGCGCTGTCGCCCCGAGCGTAGCCGGGGGCCCCGTCGCGCTAACCGGTCAGCGTGGCGCCAACTCCTCGTTCTATCGCCAACCTGTACACGCGCTCGGCCACGGCGATATCTTCAAGCGCGATGCCTTGCGATTCGAACAGCGTGATGTCGTCGTTTGACGCCCGGCCCTTGACCTGGCCCACCACCACTTTGTCCAACTGCAGCGCACGGTCCCATGAGAAATGTCCGCTCTCCGCCGCACGCATCAGCTCGCCACACTCAACCTTCGCCTGCTCGATGTCGTCTACGACGACTATGCTGCACCTCGCCACCGCGGCTGTGTCCAACTCGCGCCGCAGCCATGAGTTCGACCCCGCCGCGTTGATGTGCATCCCTGGCGCCAGCATGTCGACGGTCAGCACAGGCTCCGAAGAGTTGGTGATGGTAATGACAATGTCTGCGCCCTTCACGCACTCCTGTGCCGTCGTAGTAGCCGTGACACTGAAGCCCATCCGGGCAGTCATCTTCTTTGCGAACGCCTCCCGGTGCTCACCTGTGCGGCTGAACACGCGGGCGTGCTTGAGCGTGCGGACCGCGGCAGCGGCCTCCAGTTGGGTCTCGGCCTGGTATCCAGAGCCAATGACGGCGGCAACAGAGGCATCAGGGCGTGCCATGTATTTCGTCGCTACGCCGGAAGCTGCGCCTGTCCGCGCCTGGCCGATCCGGTTGGCTTCGATCACCGCCAACAAGCCTGCGCCGGAGGCGTCGTAAAGCATCACATGGAACGCTGCGCCTTTGCGCGATGCCGTATACGACTTGTGGCCTGCCACGCCCTTCGCCGGCCAGGACGCGGCCATGATGTGGTAGGCGCCGCCGCCTATTGGCAAACGGCGGCGAGGTAAGTTGCCGGCCTCTCCACGCGCTCGTGCTGCGAATGCCTCTTCGAGTGCTCCGAGGGCCATCCGTATGTCGAGCAGCGATGCCACATCCTTCTCTGAGATGTAGAGGGCCATCATTCACTCCTAATTCCGCTGTGCGTCGTGCAACTGCAACGGGCCGCCACAGGATAGCCGGTACAATCACAGCCCGCCGGGGGCCGAACGAGACATTTATCGTCAAAGGGGTGCTGTAATGCCACAGTTGCATCAGGTAGAAGCGCTCACGTTCGATGTTTTTGGCACCGTCGTTGACTGGCGGACATCAGTCACATCTGAAGTGGCCGCGGTTGCCAGTGCGCGCAAAGTGCAGGGCAATTGGCACTCGTTCGCAGACGAGTGGCGGCGCGGCTATCGCGATGGCATGGACCTCGTCAACAAGGGGAAGAAGCCCTGGAGGACGGTGGACGTTATCCACCGCGAAAAGCTCGACGAGTTGCTGCCAAAGTACGGGCTCGGCAACCTGAATGAGGACCAACGGCGGCAGCTAAACCTCGTCTGGCACAGGCTAGAGCCGTGGGCGGACGCGGTCGAAGGCCTGAACAGGCTGAGGCGGCGCTTCGTCGTCGCAACGTTATCCAATGGCAATATGAGGCTGCTGACCGACATGGCCAAACACGCCGGGCTGCCCTGGGACTGCATACTTTCGTCCGAGCTTGCCGGCGCCTTCAAGCCAGACCCGCGGGCCTATCGCAAGGCCGCTGAACTTCTCGCCGTACCTACAGAGCGGGTCATGATGACCGCAGCGCACTCGTCTGACCTGCGCGCCGCAGCCTCGACAGGAATGCGGACGGCGTTCGTGGCGAGGCCCCTCGAGTACGGGCCCAACGGCGAGACCGAAGTCGTGCCAGGCGGCACGTTCGATGTTGTGGCGACAGACTTTCTTGATCTGGCGCGGAAGCTGGACTGCTGATTATCTATGCTAGAGAGCAGGCTACCCACAGGAGGCACCAATTGCCCTGGGAATTTGAAGACGCCATCCCGCCAATTGGCACCATCACCGAAGGCCCGGCGTGGGACGGCACGCACCTGTACTTCACGAACATCGCTATGAGCCGCGTGCTTAGACTCAACCCCCGTACAGATGTCGTAACTGTCTGGAAGACAGGCACGAACGCTGCGAATGGCCTGAACTTCGACCGCCAGGGCCGCCTCTTCGCCTGCGAAGGCAGCGCGCGCCGCATAGTGAGGTATGACGTTGACGGTGCGACGACTGTGGTCGTCGACCGCCTGAAGGGGCGCAAGATTAATGTGCCGAACGACCTCGCCATTGACCCGCAGGGGCGCATCTGGTTCTCGGACCCCATCGGCACGGTCGGCCCCGACTACCAGCTGGACCACTCGTCCATCCTTTGCGCCGAGCCGCAGGCGGACGGGTCCTACGTCTGCGTCCGCAAGACCTTTGATACCACAAGCCCGAACGGCCTGCTGTTCTCGAAGGACTACAAAACGCTCTATGTGGCCCAGAGCGACTACCGCGGCTGCGAGCGCAGGGAACTGCGTGCATACCCCGTCAATGCCGACGGTACCCTCGGCAAATACGCCGTGCTGCACGACTTTGGCCCACACCGCGGTATTGACGGCATGACATTGACCGGAGACGGCATGATCGTGGCTACATGCGGGTGGGAGGTCTCAGGGCCCGGCGGCATGGTCGCCATATTCGAGCCAGACGGGCGCATCATGGAGACGCACCCGACTCCGTGCAAACGGCCGACAAATTGCACGTTCGTCGGCGACGACCTGTACGTCACGAGTATAGAAGGCCACCTGCTGCGTGCGCGCGGGACGGGCCTCAGCGGCTATTTGTTGTTTCCGGGCTAGCGACCCGTCAAATGTCATGCCGAACTTGTTTCGGCATCTTGAGAGGGCTCAGTTATCTGAGGCACGGGTGGCCTGAGACTGGAACTTTCCATGCCTGATTGGAAATGGGAACTGATCGCCAAACACGACAACCTGACCGAAGGCCCCGCCTGGGACGGCGAAGCGCTCCTTTACACAGAGATCGCCGCGAACATGGTCTGGCTCTTTGAGCCAAAGTCGAAGAAGCGCATCGCGTGGCGCAAGGACACGAACGGCGCCAACGGCCTCTACTTCGACCGCCTGGGCCGCCTCTTTGCCTGCGAAGGCGGCGGTCGCAAGATGGTGCGTTACGAGCAGGGCAAGCCAGCCCAAGTGGTCTCCGACGGGTTTCAGGGCAAGCATTTCAATGAACCGAACGACCTGGCAATTGACTCGGACGGACGCATCTACTTCTCCGACCCAAACTACGGCGCCAGGCCGATGCAGCTTGACCACGAGTCAGTATGGCGCGCTGAACCGATATTCGGCGGGTCGTGGCTGATGGCGCGCTCCACGTTTGACACTGAACGGCCCAACGGCGTGCTGCTGTCGCCGGACCAGAAGACGCTCTACGTGGCCGAAAGCCCACGCCCGCCGCAGCACCGCCGCCAACTGCGTGCCTACCCGGTCAATGGCGACGGCTCCCTTGGAGACCACGTTGTTTTACATGACTTTGGCCCATACCGTGGCGTCGATGGGATGTGCATGACATCTGACGGTGTGGTGATTGCCACCGCCGGCAGGCGTGAGGCGGGGCCCGGGCCAATGCTGTACGCATTCGCCCCGAACGGGCGGGTCATTTCGACGCACCGAACGCCCGAGGGCACAGACCAGCCCACGAACTGCACGTTTGGCGGGCCAGGCTTGGACGAGCTGTTCGTGACATTCGGATCAGGCCACGTCTACCGCATCGTGAACAGCGGCTACCGCGGGTACCTCCTCTGGCCCAGGTCAACGGCGTAGCCTGGCGCTTGCAAACAGACAGGGGCGCACATGTACGCCCCTGTCTGTTACCGGCCAAAGTCCGCAGCTTAGAATGGGTAGCCCTTAGCCCCGTGAGTGCCCTTCAGGGCAGATATCTCGCCGGTGTGAGCGAAGGTATTGCCTACCATGCCATTGAGCAACAGCGCCGCTACGGGGACTTTTCCAAGCGGGCCTGCATCTACGAGCCGGTCCAGGTCAGCATCCTTCAAGCTCCCTAAGTACTGCAGCGTCGCAGCCTGAACAGCCTTGTGATATCCGGCGAGTGACGTTGGTTCGATTTTGAATGTGCGGGCGCCTTTGTTGTCGTGGAACATCATGTTGCCTACGCCTAGCTTCTTACCCCATCCATCGCGTTCCCAGATCGTCGGCTTACCCTGGATCATGTTGTGAACAGTACCGTCTTCCGAGTTGAGTATGTGGGTCATAAGCTCGCCAATCGGGTGGACGACACCCGGTGGCAAGGCATTGGCCTGCGCCTGTGTCACATCCGAGATCGTGCCATTGAACCAGTCGTGCGACGCCTTGACCGACGCGGTAATAGTCTGGACTCCGTTCATTCCTGCCCCTCCATTCGCCGCCTGCTTGCAGTGACCGGGCGGCATCTCCTGTGGCTCGCTGCGGCTGACCTGATGACGCGGCGCCCGAAATGCAGGTCGCTGCGCGCCTCTGCGTGACGAGGCGAGGGGCAGTGTAAGCTACCACTTACAAAAGCGCAAGTGCCGGTCTGCAGGCCCTACTGGACGAACTCGTTTGTGAAGGCCGACTCCACAAGGAGGTCAGACCTGACGAGCCCGCGCGCACTCATCCACGCAGTGAACGAGGCCCACCTCTGCCGGTCCTGCCACCCGAACTTCGGCGCCTCCGCCATCCAGAGCGGCTTCAACAGTTCCACCCCCTCGCGTTCCAGGGCTTCCTGCACCACCTCCGGGTTGGCAGCAAGCAGCGTCGTGATGGACCCCTGCGGGTCCTGCATGGCAGCCTCGAAACCCTTGTTGAAGGCGCGCACGAACCTCTGCACCAACTCCTTGTTGTCCCTCAGAGTCTTCTCGTTCGTCACGAGCAAGAGCTCATAGAAGTCCGGGACACCCCAGAGCTCCATGCGCATCACGTTGACGGGGTGGCCCTGCAGCTTCATCAGGATGGACTCGTGCGTCCAGTAGCCTCCGACGATGGCGTCTACGATCCCGCCGAGCAGCGCCGGGACGAGGCCAAACCCGACGTCCACAAGCTCAACGTCGGCCAGTGTCAGTTGATCGTTCAAAAGCATCGTCTCCAACATGCCCATGTTCGATGGGATGCCCGGATACCCGACCTTCTTACCTTTGAGCTGGCCAGGTCGTGTTATGCCGGACGATTCCAGCGCCATGATCGAGTTCAGGGGGTGCTGGACAATGGCGGCGATAGAAACTACCGGGAGGCCCTCGCTGCGGGCCTGGAGCAGGTCCGGCTGGTAGGAAATGCCGAAGTCGTCCCTGCCAGCGCCTACCGTCTGCAGGATAGTGGCGGGGTCAGACGGCGTGTAGACCTTGACTTTGATGCCCTCATCCTCGAAGTAGCCGCGCTTGACGGCTTCGAAGACGCCAGCGTGGTTGGAGTTCGGGAACCAATCAAGGGCCAGCGTGATTTCATCGCCGTCCGCGCAGGCTGACGGGGCCAGCGATGCGAGGCCGATCATGGCAAGTAACAGAGCCTTCCTCATTTGACACCTCTCATGACACCTCTCACTTTGCTAAACCGTCACACGGCCCGACCGAGGGTAGTTACGGAGGGCAAGTTTTTCAGCGGCAGCGACGGCCGCGAACAGTGCGATGGCGATTACTGACAACACAAGGATGGCTGCGAAAACCCGGTGGGTCTGAAGCTGCGGCGCGGACACCCGCATAAGCCAGCCAAGCCCGCCCTGCGCGCCCACCCATTCGCCTATCACCGCGCCAATGACCGCGACGACCGCCGCAACCTTCAGGCCAGAGAAAAGGTAGGGCAGGGCGGTGGGCACATGGAGCCTTGTGAAGAGCTGGAGCTTGGTCGCGCCAAGAGTGCGAAACATGTCCACCATCTCTGTGTCTGCCGCCCGCAGGCCGTCCACCAGGTTGACCATGATCGGGAAGAACGAGATCAATGCAACCACAATCACCTTCGACGTGATCTCCGGGCCGACCCAGACCAGGAGCAGCGGAGCAATCGCGATGACTGGCACTGTCTGCGAGGCAATAACGAACGGGTATATGGTCCTCTCGAGTAGTCGTGACCATCCGACGGCGGCAGCCAGCGCCGCGCCGCTGACCGTGGCCAGCATGAACCCCAGCGCGACTTCGAGCAGTGTTGTGCCGGCATGGCCGATGAGCAGGCCGAAAGAGCGCCACGTTTCGGCTGCGATCGCGCTGGGAGGAGGCAGGAGCCAGCGCGGTACTTCCAGTAAGCGTGTCAGCCCTTCCCAGAGGCCCAGCGCCGCGGCAGCAAGCGCAAGTGGCGGCAGCCAGCCGGCGGCAGGCGCACTGACACCTGCGAACGCCATGCTCACTCTGAAGGCGCTTGGTGCATCATTGCTCACGCCGCAGCCGCCTTCCTCCCGGACAGCGCGCCCAGCAGCCGCTGCTTAAGGGCTACGAAGGGGCTGCTGGTGACAACGCCCGCTGGGCGCGGCCTGGGCAGGTCAACCTCGATAGCGTCGATGACTCTGCCCGGCGGACCTGCCATCACTAAGACCCGGTCGGCGAGCAGCAACGCCTCTTCAACGTCATGTGTGACGAGGACCACCGCCTTGCCAGAGCGGTCCAGCACCCCGCCGAGCCAGTACTGCAGGTCCGAGCGCGTAATTGCGTCCAGCGCTCCGAACGGTTCGTCCAGCAGGAGCAGGCCGCGGTCCGGCAGCAAGGCGCGCAGGAGCGCCACGCGCTGCCGCATACCTCCGGACAGCCGGGCAGGGTACTTGTCCAGCGCGTCGCCCAGGCCGAACCTCTCAGCCAGCGCCCGAGTGCGCGACTCAGCTTCAGCGGCCGGCACCCCTGACAACTCCAGGCCTAACAGTGCGTTACCGAAGGCAGTCCTCCATGGGAGGAGCAAGTCGCGCTGGTGGACATAACCAACTCGGCCAAGGCGTGGGGCGTCAGCACGGCCATCGATAAGGACTTCGCCTGAATCGGGCTCCTGCAGTCCCGCAATCAGATTCAACAGCGTGCTCTTGCCGCAGCCGCTCGGGCCGGCAACCGCTGCGAACTCCCCTGCGCGCACCGTCAGAGACACGTACTGGAGCACGGGCTGCGCGGGTTGAGCGCGGCCCTCCGGCCTCCAGGCCCGGCATACATTGCGTACTTCCAGGCGGGGCGGAGACATTAGGCCGTGAGCATCCGGTGCAAGAGGCAGGGATGGTCCCTCCATTTGCGACGTGCGCTCCGGGCATGGTGCGGCAAAACAAAAGCCGCCTGCTGAAAGGGTGCAGGCGGCCGGACCGGGCTCTTGGCCTACTCCCTTCGCTGGCATTACCCAGGTCAGGTCAATGGGGTCGTCCCGAACAGTCGGAACCTCTCAGCCTGGCCACTCCAAGCTCCCCCGGGCGCGCTATTAAGTTATGTGCAGGCAACCGGCCCGCACCTAGTCAGAGTCTGGCATTGCATGACTGGCATGTCAAGCTGCGAGAAGTCGAGGTGGTGCTTCACGTTGGCCCCCTCTCCATAGCAGGGAGAGGGTTGGGGTGCGGAGCGAAGTCCTAACTGAAGAACTACCGAAAACAGCGCCGTTGCCCAGGGCCTTCCAGAGGTCATGCGTAAAATATCATTCTGAACTGTTTCAGGACCTCTACTGCAACTGGCGAGAGGCGCTTTCTGGATGACCTCCAGTAGGTGCCGAATGCCGGATGAGCCGAATGGTCTTTGCGGTAGGCGGCCACCGAAGCTAGAATTCCACCCGCTTGGTAGTTGCCGCTGATTGCGGCTTTCCCCGTATGAGGACGAATTTGGGCGCAACGGAAGTCCCTCCATTGCAGGCCTTCATCAGCGAGGCTTCCCTCCCTGAAGAGGAGATGGACCTGGCGAAGGCTGCGCTTCTCCTAGCGGCCCAGGAATACGTGGAGCTGGACATCGTGGCATACCTGGGCCGGATATCGCTGCTGGCCGAGCGGGCCCGCGCCCTCATGCCGGGCCGGCCCAGTTTTTACGATGCCGTCCACGCAATCAGCATGGTGCTATTCGACCAAGAGGGGATGCGGGGAAACTCCGAAAGCTATTACGACCCACGGAACAGCTATTTGAATGACGTCCTGGACCGCCGGACGGGGATACCGATTACTCTTTCCGTCCTTTACATGGAGGTCGGTGAGAGGACCGGCCAACGGTTCCGCGGCATAGGCATGCCCTCGCACTTCATACTCGCCGCCGGGCAAGGGCCGTCAGAAGTATTCATTGACCCCTTCAACCTGGGCGGGCTGCTCTCCCGCAAAGAGGCGCTCACCATGGCTCTGAGAGGTAAGGAAGTACCCAAGGAGACGACCGCCGCGATGGCAAGGAGGCTCCTGCCACTTGCCGACAAGCGGGCCATACTGCGCAGGATGTTGAACAACTTGAAGCAGGCATTCGGCAAGCAGAACGACTACCGCCGCGGCGCCCGGCTGGCAGAGTGCATACGCGCGCTTGAGCCTGAAGACTGGCGGAACCTGAGCGACCTCGCCCGCTTTCAAACTGAGCTGGGCCGCTATTCCGATGCCGCGGACAGCCTGACAGCGTTCATTGAACGCGCGCCGGCAGGCGTAGACATGAGGCTCGCTGAAAGCGCCCTCCGCCAGCTGCGGGCCCTCGCCTACGGCCGGGCAGAGCGGGACGAAGTGAAAGGCTGAATCCGTAACAGGGCTGGCCACGTATTCCACTCAGGCAAGCCCTAAAGTCCGGGCGGATGACGGCGCACAAATGTGCCGCCGCACCGCATAGCACGGCCGGAGGCCTACATAGGCCGGGACTAAGCCAGTGGGATACCAGGAGATGGCGGACCTGGACCTGCTCGCCCTTATCGGGCGGTCAGACCGGGACGCCCTTGAGGTGCTGTACGACAGGTATGCGCGCCGCGTGTTTTCACTCGCAGTGCGCATCCTGAACGACCCCGTAACCTCAGAGGAGATCACGCAGGACGTGTTCCTCAGTGTCTGGCGCCGCAGCACCAGCTACAGCGTGGACAAGGGTAAATTCACGACCTGGCTGTTCAGTATCGCCCATAACCGGACGATAGATGAGTTGCGCCGCCGCCGGAGAGACCGCAACCAGAACAATGACGATATTGACGACCACCTGGATGTGGAGTCACAGGGCACGTCACCGGACGATTTAGCCGTCGCACACTCTGAATATGCGGTCGTGCGGCAAGCGTTGAGTGTTTTGCCCCCGGAACAAAGGGCGGTTGTAGAACTAGCGTACTTCAAGGGCCTGACGCAGGCTGAAATAGCATTGAAAATGGGCCAGCCGCTTGGCACAGTGAAGACAAGGATGCGGCTGGCGCTAAGGAAACTACGCGACGCGCTCGGCGCCAGGATAAACGCAGAGGCCATATGAACAGGAAAGGGTTTAGGGACCCCAGGTTTGACGACCTGCCGGCATACGCCCTCGGCGCGCTAGGCCCCGAGGAGAAGGCACAGGTCGAAGACCTACTGGCGCGCTCGGAAGGTGCTCGCCGGGAGCTAGCCGCCATGCTGGAAACGGCGGCATCCTTGCACGCTGCCGCCCCGCAGGTAAACCCACCAGCGAAGCTGAAGGCGGGCCTTTTCGCAGCGATCGCGGCGAACCGGAAAGACGCGCTGCTGGAGTTCAGACCTGCCATCGCGGGCAAGCCCCTCAACGGGCGAATCGTTACAGCCGGCACTCAGGCTCAACGCCCGGCAACGTTCACGCCCGGACGGTCCGCATTGGCAGCGTCGCTAACAGCCCTGGCGGCAGCAGTGGTGCTGGCTGTCTTCTTTGGGATGCGTACAGCAGCACTTCAGAACGACCTTGACTCGGTCAACCGGCGGATGGCTGATGAACGGGCCGTTGTAGACGAGCTACAGGTCACCGTCTCCGCGCTGAAGGGGGAGGTTGCCTCCGCGTCTGAAAAATCGGGCGAACAGGGGGACCAGGTCTCGAGGCTGGCGCAAGCCAACGAAGCCCTCCAGGCGGCGCTCATGGACCAGCGGTGGCTTACGTATGTCACCTTCGAGCGGGACTGGGCTGCCGCGTCCTGGCTGCGACCGGAACCAGATGCGCCGGGGGCGCAGGGCCAGATAGTTGTGAGCCCTGCTGGTGACCGTGCGGCGCTATTCGTAGACGGCATGCCCCCATTGGCGGAGGGGTCGCACTATCTGTTGTGGCTGATGGGCGCTGGTTGGCGCTGGGAAGCAGCCGCGTTCACCGTCGATGAGCAAGGCTATGCCCGCGTCGATATCTCGTTGCCCGGGAGCGTTGCCCAGTTCACTGACGCAGTTATCACAAGGGAATCAACGGGCGAGCAAACTGACGTGATGCGGTCGCAGGTGGTGCGCTGAGCCGTGCTGCCTCAGACGCCGGCCACGCAACCCAGCATGAGCGCTCTGGTGGCAATCCCAGATGGCCCCGCGGTATCCATCGCGCCTGACGTCTGGACCTGCGATATCTGCGGGCTCGAGATGCTGGACCTCCACTGCAAGCTCAGGTGCTCAAACTGCGGTTACGTTCGTGACTGCTCAGACCCGTGACAACCGGCTAAGCTGACGAGGTGGCAGCTTCACGCACCCCTCCCGCCTTGATTGCCAGCCTCGGCCTGGCTTGTGTCGCAACTACATCGTTAGTGCTCGCGGCGTCATGTGCGGACAGGTCTGCGAACGTACCCGCGCCAATCACCGCTGCGGAAGCCCTTACCAAAGCCAGGACCGGAATGGCTGCGGCCCAGAGCTTCAAGTTCGAGTTGACCCACCCGGCTGGGGCGACTGCATTGCCTGGCGGCCTTTTCCTCACTCGCGCAGAAGGTGCGGCGCTCGCGCCTGACAGGCTGTCGTTGAGGGCTGAAGCAAACCTCGGGCGCGTCTTCGTCAAGGTCGATGCCGTAGTGATCGGCGCTGACACCTACATGACGAATTTCCTCACCGGTGCCTGGGCCAAGGTGCCAGCCGCAGACAGCCCGTTCGCATTCCTCGACGTGCCGGGCCTCGTGTCGAGCCTCCTGGGCGAGGTCGTCTCGCCAACCATAGCCGCTGAGTCCCAGGCAGGGGCAGACATTGTGGTGACAGGACAGTTGCCAGCCAGGCCGCTCGCCGCGCTTGTTGGTACTGTGGATGAAAGCAAGACCGCCAATGTCAGGCTCACTTTAGACAAGGAGACATTTCGGCTCAAAGAAGTCCTGATTGAAGGGCCAATACAGCAGGGCGAAGGAGAAAATGCGTCGCGGCTCATCAAGTTCTCCGGGTACGGGGAAACGACATCAATCGTGCCGCCGCTCTAGGTTTGCTCCACCGGGCATCCAAAAACCTGACGTCTGACGGCGCAATGTGCCAGCTCTCGAACAACAGGCCAGGACGCTAGCGAACCATTGGCGCGCGGCCCTTCCAGATGCGACTGTCTCCCAATTCACTGAAACCCCTCCTCCTGTTCCTGCCTTTCTGCGCCGGCGTGTTCCTGGCCGCAGACGACCAGACCGTAGTCGTCACGGTGTTGCCAGAGGTCATGCGGGACCTCAGGGTAGGCGCAGGTGAGCTGGACCGCGCCGCGTGGGTCATCACCGGCTACTTGGTCGGCTACACAGCCGCCATGCCTCTCATGGGACGGGTTTCAGACCGCATCGGCCATAAACCGGCGTTCCTTTGGGCGTTGGGCATTTTCGCGCTGGGCTCCGCCGCCGTGGCCCTCAGCCCAAAGTTGCCCGGACTCCTGCTCGGGCGGCAGCCTGAGTTCTCATGGCTCGTAGTCGCCAGGGTGTTCCAGGCGATAGGTGGCGGCGCCGTCATACCAGTCGCCCTTGTCGCTGCTGGCCAACTCGTGCCGCCGGAGCGCCGGCCTGTTGCATACGGGCTGGTAGGAGCGAGCGCGGAAGCAGGGAGCATCATCGGCCCGCTCTGGGGAGGCGCGGTGACGAGCTGGCTTTCCTGGGAGTGGGCGTTCTGGCTGAACATACCCCAGACACTTGTCGTGGCATGGCTCATCATCCGGACACCGAAGGCGACTAGGCGCCCAATACGCCTAGACCTGCCCGGCGCCTTCCTCTTCGCGACAGCCCTATCACTGCTTACCTTGGCCTTGTCGAGGGTAGGCAAGCCGGACGCCGTGCTCTATTGGGTTGCCCCGTTCACCGTTGTTGCCATCGCTGCTGTGGTCTGGCGGCAGGCCAGGGGCAGGGACCCGCTGGTGCCAAAAAACCTGTTCCGGCGGACGAGCTTCAACGCAGCTTCGTGCGCCCACTTTCTCATCGGCGCGGCGTTGATCATAGCGATGGTCTCGGTCCCGCTCATGGCCAACACGCTATTCGGAGAAGGCCCGCTGCAGGGCGGGCTCAGGCTGCTGCGGATGAGCGTGGCAGTCGGCGCTGGTGCGCTCGCCGGAGGCATCGTCATGCAAAAGTTCGGGCCGCGGCCAGTCGCCCTGGCTGGCCTCGCCTTGTGTTGCGCTGGGTTCCTCTCCATGTCCCGCTGGCAGCTTGACGTGCAAGACCCCTGGATGACCGTCCACCTCGTGCTGACGGGCCTGGGCTTTGGACTGCTCGTTGCTCCCGTTGCAGAGCGCGCGCTGTTCAGAGTGCTTGACGGCGAACGGGGCGCGGCGTCGGCAGCGCTCACGGTCGCCCGGATGGTCGGCATGACAGCGGGGCTCGCCGCGCTTACGGCCTGGGGCACTGTGCGGTTCGATGGCCTGGTCGCGGGGCTGCCCCCGTTCTCGACCGACCCCGCTGTCCAGGAGCAGATATCGCTGGCAGCCTCCGAGGCCGGGCTGACTGTGTTCAGGGGGTTCTTCGTGGCCGCTGCGGTCATATGCGCAATTGCGCTCGCCCCTGTGCTGGCAATGTCGCGGGCTAGTGACCATTCCAAATCCCCTCTCCCTCAAGGGGAGAGGAAATGAAAACCAGAGGATGCCAACAAAGCCTGACCATTCCAAATCCCCTCTCCCAGCGGGAGAGGGTCAGGGTGAGGGAGGAGCCTGAACTCGGATGTCGGCACATTGAAGCTACCCCATGCACATGCAGGAGTGTTATACGGAGTAGAGCGACGGTTTGACGCAGCGCAGCAGCGGGGGTACAACGCTGGCCGGAGTGTGAACATGACAACCCTTCGACAGCACCAGGGCGGCGACGCCACGGGACCCGGCGGCACGGCCACTGCGCAACACGTTTACTACAGGCCCACGCCGCGGCCTCAGGACTGGCAGAGCAGCGTCCGCAGGCCTGCGGACTTCGATGCCTTCTGGGCAGAGACCCTGGCGGCGGCCGAGAAGTACCCACTATCGCCCAGGCTCGACGCTGTGCCCATACGGTCGACCCCAGACGTCGAGGTCTTCGAGGCCCACTACAGGTCGTACGCAGGCCTCGAGATCGCCGGCTGGTACTGCCGCCCGCGCCACCGGCAGGGCAAGTTGCCGGGGATGCTCTTTGTACCCGGCTACGTCAGTGAGCCAAAGCTCCCGGCGGACCTGGCAATTATGGGCTACGCCGCCTTCTCGGCGGCGCCGCGCGGCAAGCTGCGCAGCAACTCAGTCTTCAACCCCGGCTACCCCGGCCTGCTCACCCACAGTATCCACAGCCGGGACATGTACGGCTACCGCGGCTTCTACGTTGATGCCGTCCGTGCCTTCGACTTCCTTGCAGGTCTGCCTGAAGTGGACGCCTCACGCGTCGGCGTGCAAGGGTCGAGCCAGGGCGGCGCGCTGACATTGCTTGTGGCCTCTCTTCGTGCCGCCAAGGTTGCCGCGGCCTCCGCGGGCGCGCCCTACCTGTGCTCCATGCTCGACGCCGCTTCGTTAACCAGGACCTACCCGTACGAGGAGATCAACGACTACCTGCGCCTCTACCCGGAGCGCATGGAGCAGGTAAAGGCGACGCTCGATTACTACGACATCCATAACTTTGCGGACAAGATACGTTGCCCGATCGTCGTGAACATTGGCCTGCGAGACGACGTGTGCCCGCCCGAGACCGGCTACGCCGTGTTCAACGCCATCGGCGCCAAAGACAAGCGCCTCTACACCTATGAAGATTGCGCCCACGATGCCGGCACAGGCATCGGCCATGGCGAGGTCGTGAACAAGTTCTTCGCCGAACGGCTCAAGCCTGAGCCGGTGCGCGCGGCCGCCGCAGGCGGTGCGAGGTGAACACGATGACCACCAGGACGACCGGCCAGGCGGTTGCCTTCGACGCCTACTGGGCGGCCTTAGACAGGGATGTGCGCGCCCAGGCAGCTGGGCGGGTGACGCTTGAAGAGCTAAAAATGCGCTCCAACGAGTCGTCCACCGTCTACGCCGCTCGATTCAACGGCATCAGCGGCTACCCGCTCTTCGCCTATTACTCAGTCCCTGTTGGCGGTGGGCCGTTCCCTGCGCTTTTCGAGGCGCCCAGCTACGGCAGCGTGCGCGCAGTGCCGGCTGTGGAGCGGCGGGCGAAGTACGTCGTCATGGGCATCTGCCACAGGGGGCAGCGACTGTCGGACGGCATGTACAAGTCGGCGTACCCCGGCCTGCTGACCGAGGGCCTGCCCGGCGCAGGCGCCTACAGGTGGCGAGACGTTGTCGCCGACTGCCTGCGCGCGTTCGATGTCATGGCCGCCCGCCCGGAGGTGGACAAGTCGAGAATTGGAGTCGCAGGCAATGACCTGGCTGCCATCGTCGCGGGGCTGAGGCCGGACGTGAAGTGCCTGTTGTTGAACGGGCAACTGCTTTTCAGGGACACGCCGGCGCGACTGACTGCGGGCATCAATTACCCGCTGGATGAGTTCAATGACTTCCGTCGCGCCAACTCCGGCCAGTGGGATGAGGCAGCGAAGACCCTGGCGCTGTACGACCCCATCGCCTTCGCGCCCGCGATTACGTCGGAAACACTCATCGCCTGCCTGAAGGGCGACGCAGCCGTCGCTGAGCCTCTCGCCCGCGCCATCAAAGGCAAGTGCGAGCTGCGCGTGAACTCAGGCAAAGGTTTCCTGGACCACGAGTACCAGGAAGAGTGGCTGGCGACCCGGCTGCTGGTGAAGTAATGCTCATCTCGCCTATTGTGCGCTGCCGCCGCCCGCACCGTCCATGCCAGGCAGCGACTTCTGCTGCAACTTGCGTTGCACATCCTTCGCCCCAGCCGCCTGCTTCACCGCCCGCTTCGCCGCATCCAGTCTGGCCAGCTCATATCCCTCGTAATCCACGAACTTCATGGCTGCGGCGATGGCCTTGTGTCCCGCCTGGTCCCGGATGAGCCGGTGCATCTCCTGGCATATGCTGCGGTACGAGGCGTGCCCCTGCTGCGTAGTGCGCAGCTCCAACATGTGCAGCGCCTCGCGGGCGTTCATCTGCATGACGAACCGGATGCGGCAGGCGAATGGCACCGCATACTGTGCGACGTCCGGCCCGCAGGCGTCGCGGACCGTAGCATGTAGCGACGCCATCCGGTCCATGGCCCCCTGCCAGGCTGCGCCACGCCCGGTTTCTTCGATGACCGGAGGCGTCGTGTAGCCGTGCGACGTCCCCAGTCGCTGCCACTCGATGGTCAGCATCCTGTGGCGCTGCAGGTCCCGGAAGGCGCCGAAATCGCACAGGATGTCGAAGCGGTACGAGGTGCGCTCGAACGCACGACCGGGCCTATGCCGGCGGTTCCCGCGGTCGCCCACATATGCCTTCAGGACGGCTTCTCGCTCCCGCTGCCCCATCTTTCTTACGATGGCCAGGAGGCGGTCATCCGGCAGGTCCGAATGAGCATAAAGCGCGGCAGCGACCAGCTTGACCTCCGCGTCCGGGTCCCACTCGACAAGCGTCACGTCCTGGTGTGCCTTGCTGTCGCCGTCTTCAACGTCACTCAGTAGCCGGTCGGCGGCTTCCGCCGTCTGCTGCGCGATGTCGGACAGGTACTTCGTCCAGACGCCTCCGCGCTCGGGGTTGTCCACACGACGCAGGAACGCGGGGATGACCTTGTTCAGCTCCGTGAGCATCATGTCTGCGTAGTCGCGCGCCTCCTGCAATGGGTGGCCGCGCATGCGCAGGAGCATCGCCTCGTACGCCTGACCAGAGGCGAAGATGCCAACGTTCGAGAGCGTCGCCGCGGGCAGGAGGCCGCGCGCCACGTCGTAGGCCTGTGTGCGTAGCGCCGTTCGCCACGCCTGGTCAAGCTCGCCCGGTTTCCGCGGCCGGACCCTCTCGAAGTGCAGCGTCATGTCCCGCACAAGCTCCGAATAGACGCCGAACAGCCAGTCCATGTCCGCCCTGTAGCGGGCGGCCAGCCCGGGCGCGGCCTCGACCTCCGGCGCCACAAAGTATCGGGACCGGCCGCCGAGCTTGCGGTCGTACGGGATATAGCGCGTCGACTGCTCCAGGTATGCCGCCAGGCGGCCCCATTCCAGCACCTTCGTCAGGATATTCGACGCCTGCTCGCACGCCAGGTGCGCACCGCCGAGCTGCGCCACCGAGTCGTCGCCATACTCGGACAGCACGCGCTCGTACAGGGCCGCGGCGCGTTTCAACGCGGCCGAATAGTCTTCATGCGGCGCCTGCGCGGCGATGGCCTGTATACCCGTATCAGGCTGCTCGTAGAACTCCTTGAGGAACAGACTCCGCAGCGGCAGGTGCGTGCGTGAGTAGCGCGAGAAGAGCGCGCCCTTCACGACCTCCGGTAAGTTAACGAGCGCGAAGACTGGGCGGTCAGTGTTGGTGAAGTAACGCCGCAGGACGGCCTCCTGCCCGGGCGTGAACTCTTCGTGAAAATAATCGAACATCGTCCGGCGATTGTACGCGGGCGCGGGAGTTAGGACCCCGCGGCTGGCGTCGTCCGGCTCGGCATCTTCTCGCCCATCAAGTCAAGTAGCCCAACTGGGAATAAAGGTGCTCGCCGCGGGTGGAAGTCAGAAATTGGCTTCCACAGGGCCGTGAATGAACCGCCGGGTCCATGCCCAGCAGGTTGCTCGCTGCAGGCAACAGACTCGATTTTATAGAAGCGCTCGTCAGTGAACCGGCACTCGAAAACGAGCACGATTTCGTGGCCCGGTTTGCCCAGGTAGGTGAAGATGTTCTCCAGAGTTCCCAGAGGGCGCAGGACATCGACCTTTGCCTCTGCCTCCTCCTTAAATTCGCGCCTGAGGCACTGCGCCGCAGTCTCTCCGAACTCGATGCTGCCGCCCATGGGCCGGTAGAAGGTCTGGCGCTTGACCTGGTCGTGCCCCTCGGCGACGAACATGCGGCCACCATGCTCAATCACACCAATGGCAATAGGGCGAGGCCATTTCTGGGGCAATGCGAACTCCCTGTGGCAGGGGCGGGCGGAGGCGCACAGCGACGCAGTGTGCTGCGCCCGTACTACCTGCTCTACATCATCAACAGCGCCTGGTTCTCCATGTTACGCCTGATCTCACCCAGCAACACGGCCGATTCTGCGCCGTCGGCCACCCTGTGGTCGCACGAGATCGTCGCCTTCATGATGTCCGCCACCATCATGACCTTGGCGCCCTTCCCCTTCCTCGTGGGACCGACCGCATGGCCCCCTTTTTGCCGGGACCAAGGTAGCGTCCACGTATGCAAGGTGCCAGTCCAGCTTCCTCTCCTCATCCAGACAACTGAGGAGCGGATCCCATGTGCGTTTCCACTCCCTGCTCCTGCCATTCCTTCAAGCGCTTATGGCAGGTTGAGTCACTCCCGTACCGCTCCGGCATGTCGTTCCAGGGTGCGCCTGTCCGCATCACCCAGAGGATGCCGTTAACCCGGCACTTCGGCTGCCGTGGTAGAGTCTGCGCCTCTGCACGCGCCTGCTTACAGGTAGAGTTGCCTGAGCTGATATGTCCCCCACTGCAACCAAGGACGCGCAAATCGCCGCCAAGATAACGGCCCGTCAACTCGCACCTGCCCCGGCCTCGCCCGATTTCGCGTTAGCGCTCGTCGCCCGAGAAGCGGAGGCCATCCTCGTTCATAGCAAAAAGGTCGTAGGGGGCCAAGACCCCGAGGACCTCCACCACCTCCGGGTCTCTCTGCGCAGGCTAAGGGTGCTTCTGTCCGTTGTCGCACCCTTGGAGCCGGGGCGCTACTCATCTGTCAAAGACCGACTGAGAGAGGTCACCAGAAGTTTCGGGGTCGCGCGTGACATGGATGTCCAGGCGCAGCTCCTTGTCAAGGAGCTGAAACGTCTGCGGAACAAGCTGAGGAGGGGGGCGGGGCCGTTGCGCGAGTACATCGAGCGAGGTCGCGCTCGCGCCAGGTCCGCGTTGATGCAACGCATCAGGTCTGACGGTTACCGGCGCCTGTTGCAAGACCTGCAGACGTTGCTTGACGGCCGCCCGGACGTTAATGTCGGCGCCATTGTGGTCGCTCCGGAGAATAGCGCGGCGGCTTCGGTCCTACGCCGCATGAAATCCCTGACACGCGCCTGCAACCACCTCGGTGAAGAGTCAAAGGCTGAGGAGTTCCACCGGGCGCGCATCCGCGTCAAGAAACTGCGTTACACCGTGGAATTGTTCGTAGGAATCCTGCCTGCTGGAGTTAGCATCGCCTCTCAGGCTGCGTCTTTGCAAGCAGTTTTGGGCGAGCGTCAGGACTACGAAGTGCTAAGAGACCTCATCCAGAAGGCGAACGCCGCTCAAAGTGGCCCTCTCAAGTCAGTTACAGACGGGGCTGCAGCCGCAATCATCAAAGCCGCCGATGCTCGCTGCTCCCGGCTCGCCGTCATGTTCATCAAGAGATATGAGAAGTTGGAAGCTGAGCGTTGGAAGGACGCCCGCCGGAAATTGCGGCGCTTCGCCTCGAGACAGCTGCCTTGATGACCCTGGTCCTCATACGGCACGCAATCGCTGAGGAGCGGGACAGCTCGAAGTGGCCCGACGATGCCCTCCGCCCGCTGACGGCCAACGGCAAGAAGAGGTTTCACGAAGCTGCACGAGGCATTGGCGCGGCTGTGCCTCAGGTAGACCGGCTCTTTAGCAGCCCGTTCACGCGGGCCTGGCAAACGGCCGAGGTCCTGCACGGCGAATCTGCCTGGCCTGAGCCCGAGAAGCTGGCCGCCCTCGCCGCGGGTAACGCCCCGCACCAGGTCCTTCATGAATTGAGGGCCCTGCCAGGGGGCAGGTACGCACTCGTTGGCCACGAGCCAGACCTGTCGGGGCTAATTGCGCTGCTCTGTTTTGGCTCCGTCAGGTCAGGCGCCGTCACTATGAAGAAGGGGTCCGCGGCGCTCGTCGAGGTCCGCGCTGAAGTGGCTGCCCCTGGTTCGGGGACTGTCCGTTGGTTACTAGACCCGAAGACAGCCCGCCTGGTGCGGCCTTAGCGACCGCCGGTCCAGGGTCACGTGCTGCTCCGGTCATGCCAGTAGTCACGGTCGTCACTTCTTCCAGTATCGATTCAAAAGTATCGGTGACACTTCCTCGGGCATTTACCACCTTGAACCCATACCGGAGCGCAAGGTCTTTGAAGAGCTTGAGTATGCGGGCCTGGTATTCGATAAAACTCTGGTAAGGGTCCAGCCCTCGCAAGAAATCCTGCCCGGACTCCCAGTAGTCAAACCCCGATTTCTGCAAGACTCTCGGCACCAGGTCCTCGATCCCCACGTCCAGGTATATGACGCGGTCAGGGACGGCGGCGAAGGTATACACCTGCTCCATCCACTTGACCGGCACGCCGCGCACGCCTGCCCGCGCAATTAGCGAGTAGATATATCTGTCCGCAAGGACCACCATGCCTGCCCGTAACGCCGGGATGACAAGGCGCTCCAGGCGGTCGCAAAAATCCGTCGCGTAAAAAAGGTTCAGGGTCACAGGGTCCAAAGTGTGGCCCTGTTTGGCACGCTGGATGCCTGGCCCGGCAAGCTCAGACCTCGTCAGGCCTGTGTCAACTACCGCGAAACCGTGATCTTCAAGCCACTCCTTAAGAAGCTTCGTTTGAGTTGAGCGCCCGACCCCGTCTGTGCCTTCAATGACAATCAGGCGGCCGTCTACTCCAAGCTCACCCAGACGCGGCGGCGGTTCGCCGTAAAACCGTAGCCTGTGAGCCATCTGATTCCTCCGGTGATCTCGTTGCGTCTAGAGGAATGACCTGCCAGGCGCCTATTAGGGCCCCTCCAGAAATCCCCTTCCCCTCAATGGGTGAGGGTCGGGAGGGGGTGATTTCTAAGTACTCGGTTCGGTTTTGTGGAGGATTTCCAGCAGCGCGGCTGCCTGACGTTTTCAGGCCTTCATTCGACGGGTTTTGGTGGTTCTTCGTTCAGATAACGTCCTGTCAAGCCAACCCTCACGAGTGTGTCATGGACCCCCGTGCCCGCTGACTTCTTGAGGCCGCTCAGGTGCGGGACTACCATCTTCCGCATCTGCTGCTGCTGCTTCACAAGCGGGAGCGTGGCGTCCATACGTGCAAGCCCGGACTCGCCGACAATCTGGTCGTACTCGTCCTTGATCTTGCCCTGAAATATGCGGAAGCTTTCCTGCGGGGTGAGGGCCAGGCAGAGGTCCATGCCGGCCTCGTAGTACTTAATCTCGTCCCGCCCGGATTCTATGCGGCGGACGGCCTCGTCAAGCGGCACGTCAAAGTAGAAACCAATAGTGGGCGGCACTGCGAATGAATATAGCTTGCGTAGCCAGGGCCGGCTAACCCCTCTCACCGCATCGCGGGCGAATGCCGTGTACACGTAGCGGTCGGCCAGGACTATGGCGCCAGCCCGGAGCGCGGGCACGATCTGCGCGTGCACCCGGCTGGCGAAGTCGGCCGCGTGGATAAGGCTGAACGACATGGGCGATAGCAAGTGCCTCTTCTTGCCGCGCTTGGTCGTGGCCGCGACGATCGGCGAGGAGTTCCATTCACTGAAGACTACGGTGTAACCCTGGCTCTTCAGCCATTTGTACAACAGGTCTATCTGCGTGCTCTTGCCTGAGCCGTCAATGCCTTCGACTATGAAGAGCTTCCCTGGTAGCCCATCAACACGGCCAAAACCCGAAGCCGTTCCGTTATTTTCCAGTGCGGTGGGCTGACGAGCAGTCAACTTGTATCCCTCACGCCCCTGTTACGGCGAGCTGTCGCCCGAATGTAAACTCAAAGCGGTCAGTTAGCCAGCCCGGGTCCCACACCCCGAGGCCTTCGTGCGACAGCACCGTCCTGTCCCTTCCATTCTTCACCCTGATGTCCGGCCGCCTGGTGGCCGGCAGCCTCCGTTCGATTTCGTCCGCGATAGCTAACACAGTGCCAGCCTGAAGGACAGGCAGATGGTCTTTGGCTGAAAGGAGCGGCCGGTAATCGTCAATATTGATCAGGCTCCTCTGCGCCTGCCTGGTCACGGCCGACATTAGAGCCACATCTCTATGCGTGAAGCCGCCGAGGTCGCCCTCTTCAATGATCGTTGCGGCGTGGTCGACCCGGTTGTAATAATCAATGCTGCTTCCGGCATCCAACAGGCGCGCGGCGAGTCCTGTCAGCTCCGGCAGCCCTTCCCATTCGCCGAGGCCCAGCTCTTCGCACACGGCGCGTGCAATTTCAGCGCGACGGCCAGCGGCAAAAGGCCGCCACGTCGCAAATCGGGAAGCCAAAGACTCAACCGATTCCAGCCGGACGTCGGCGATTGGAGGCAGCATGCCAGAGTCTCCACACAGCGCCACGCCTTCCCGCAGGCCCCTGCCAGACACCAGGATGTCTTTCGCGCCTACGTGTGCGGCCAGAGCGCTGATCACTATCGCACCGCCGGCAATGGAGTCCGACCTTTCGGGGTTGAGGCCCTTCAATGAACGGCGCTCTCGTTCACTAAGAGTGCATATTTGGTCTTTCAAGTTGTTCAGCCGCTTGACGCTCACTTCATATCCGTGAAGGCGCCGGATAGCGTACACGCGTGACCGCCTGTCCATCTTGCTGATGTTGCGTATTGACCCGCCGCTGCCAACTAGTCTGGCGCCCGCTGGTAGCGCCGGCACCCCAGAGTCAACCAGGGCATTTTGAACGAGTTGCTCCAGCTTTTCGACCTCCTTCTGAGATGGCGGGTCCGATGTCAGCAACTGGTCGCTGATCCGCAGTGCGCCAAACGGGAGGCTCCACGACTTGACAAGCGACCGTTTTGCAAACTCGATGATTTCTAGGCTCCCACCGCCAATATCAAACAGGACGCCGTTTTCAACGGGCAAACCGTAGATTGCGCCCACGAAAGCGAACGCGGCCTCTTCTTCACCTGTGAGGATACGCAGCGTGATCCCGGTCTCCGCCTTCAACTGTGCCGCAACCTCCTTTTTGTTTACCGCGTCCCTGAACGCCGCTGTGGCGACCGCGACCACCTGCCTTGCTCCCGAGGCGCCGGCAACCGCGGCAAATTCAGCAAGCGCCGTCTTGACTGAGGCCGCCGCGGCTTTGGACAGCGTCCCGTCCTTGCCCAGCCCCCTTTCGAGGCGCAACGTCGCCTTCGCTTCGGCGGTCAGCCGGAGGTCGTTCCCTGCGCCACGGTCAAACACGACCAGCCGGATCGTGTTAGACCCGATGTCCATTACTGCAATAGGCGACTTGCGACGCGGCGTCAAAGGCAAGGGTTGGCGACCATTGGTCCAGGCCAGCCGGGAAGTATGCGCTCAGGCAGCAAGCATGTGCGCGTATCTCCCGTGAAGCCCGGTCAAGCATCCGTCAGGCGTATTAACGCCACGTTATATCCGATTCAATGAAGTTTGACACCGGTGGGCGCCACATTTGACTTGTCGCATAGACGTTTCGACGAGGACCCGCCCGGCCATGCCGGCGTTCACCCCACCGATGCTCTTCCCTCATCGACCAGGCCGTCCGGCCGCTGGAGGCAAGCGACCGAACGCCGCACGGCTGGACGTATTAAGGGACGTTAACAATGGAGGGATACACTACCGCCCGCCAAATACGCAGCACCCCTGTCGAGGTCCAACCATGGTCACCACAAACGGGACAGAGAACATGCTTGAACACGCGGATGCCGGGCAGTCCCGTGGCATACAGCGCGATGGCCCGAACCAACTGGCCCGTTGGGTAAGAGCCGTGCTCGATTCGGCCGCAGCGCGTGCCGCCAGGCGTGGGCCAGCAACCAGTTGCGCCGGACCAGAGGGCGACAACCTACCCAATACTTCGGGCGCCGCCAACGGCGCAGAGAAAAGCTACGCACTGTCCCAGTAGGTCCGTCATAGCCCTGAACCCACTGCACCAAATTGACTTTGGAGCTTAGGAAGAGGTGGCACTGGAAGCCCGGCTAGAGGAACAGTGGGACCATTGCTGAAAAGAAGGCCTGCTGCGCCTCTGGAAACGGCATATCCACAGGGACCAACGCTAAGGTGGCCTGGTACCGAGGGAGAGCCGAACCCTCACGAAGTTGCTCTCAAAGGGTGTTGAGTATCACGCTTTCCGTGCTGTTGCGTCCAGCCCCATCCGTCCAGTACCCCCAGTCCGGCCGTAATGGCGTCAAAAGTCCGTCCGGTGCCCCCCTGTCCGCCCTGTGCTTATGCGTCTGAGGTGAAGTGCCGCGCCATCGCCTGCGGCCTGACCGGGTAACGCGCTTCTGGGCGAAGTGACGATCAGGCGCCCTGGTCTATAACTACAAGTCCGCGCTTTGCGGCCTGGATTATCGCATCGGCGCGGCCCGTGACTCCGAGTTTCGAGTAAATGCGGCCCAAGTGCAGATGAATGGCCTTCTCTGAGATCCCAAGGCGCTGGGCGATGACCTCGTTGGGTTGCCCGTCTGCAGTTAGTTGCAAGACTTCTGCCTCTCTGGCAGTAAGGTCGCCTACGCCTTCGCTCTTCAAGTAGCCGGAGACCAGGCTCGAGTTGATGCTGTCCGAGTACACACTCCGGCCCCTCATAATCATCCCAAGTGCTTGAATGATCTGATTTGGCGGCGTGTCCTTAAGCAAATACCCGTCAACTCCGGCCTGGATCATGGCGCGGACGTAGGGTTCTTGAGGATGGTTGGTCAGCACCGTGACCTTGAGCCCGGGCCTGACCGTCCGCAGACGATTCGCCACCTCCACCCCGCTCACAGCCCCCTTTAGCCTGATGTCCAAAAGGACCACGTCCGGCGAAAGTAGTTCAACCGCTGTATACGCGTCCTCTGCGTTATCGGCCTCCCCGACAACCTCGAAGTCTGACGTCTTCTCCAGCGCGTTCCTAAGTCCCTGGCGGACAATCGGGTGATCGTCAATTAGCATTACCCGCCAGCGATGCTCTTGCTTTCGTTGTGCTGGTTGAATCATGCCGGTCCGCGGGCCGCTAGTTTGGGTTGCCGCCGTAGTGACGCTGCGGTGGAGTCTTTCAGAGGCAGTGTGACAAGGAGGGCGGCGCCTCGTGATGCCCTTGGCATCAATGTCAGGTTGCCACCGAGGGCGCTGATGCGATGCTTGAGACCACGGAGACCCAGGCCCTCCTCAGGGCCCTTCCCTGGAACTCCGCCTTCGGCTCTGATTCCAACACCGTTGTCTTCGATCCTCACTTCAAGGCCCTCAGCTGAGCGCGCGAGCCGTACCCATACAGACCGGGCGTTGGCATGCTTCAGACAGTTGTTCAAGGCCTCTTGCACAGTTCGGTAGGCGGCCAGCTCGATGTCATCGCTGAAGCGGTCCGCCTGCGACAACCCTTCGAAGTCAAGCATAATGTTGGATTTGGTTCGCCCTTGCTGTTCTTGAACTAGCCAGCGCACACTCGCGACAAGTCCAGCCTCCCGGAGGATATCGGGACTAAGAGCGGCGGATGTGCTACGCAGGTCTTTGGCGACATCCTCAAGCAGTTGGGCAAGGTCCTCGGGCAGCGAACGTTCTCGCATCTGCGCGAGAGCAAAGGCCACTTTCTGTAACGGCTGATCGTGGAGGTAGGACGATATCTCAGCCCGCTCTTCTTCCTGCACATGCTGCAACTGTGAGCCAATTGCCTGCAGTTGGTCGCTCTGCGACCGCACCTCTTCCATCAGTTGGGTGCGGGCCATCGACGCTGATAGGACCCCGCAGGTCGTCTGGAGAAGTTGGACCTGCTCTTGGTCAAAGGTCTCCTCAGAACGCTTGGGGCCCAGCACCAGCAGCGCTCGCGTCCCGCTCATTCCATGCGCGGCCCCTAGGAGCACCTCTATTTCACGTCCAGCGTTGGGCAGCACCGCCGTCTGGACACCTCGGCTCGGCTCGCCTGCTATCCGCCGGATTGACGCGATAATTTCAGGCGTTGTCTCGCCACTCTGTCCAGCGACTTCTGTACCGCCTGGGCGCACCACGACAGCGACGGCGAACTGCAGTCCCAGCCCTTCGGTCATCATGGCCAAAGTCCTGTTCAGCAGACGGCCCAGGTTGTCCTCTGAGGCTGCATATGCGCTTACAGCCCTGACGAGGTCCTGGGGGTCGATTACGTCCTTGTAGAGCAGCCGGTCAATCACTCCCAGCGCCCGGCGCCGCACGGTTGAGAGCAGAGGAACGCTAATGAACAGGAGCACCAACAGGCCTGTTTCCAGACCGGCGTAGCTTTCCGAGTTTGGCAGTGCGATGTTTACAACGCTGATCGCTGACCCGTACACGACAATGATGCCCGTGGTGATGAGGGCATATACCGCGCCACGGTGGACCAGGTGGCGGATCCCCATTAACTGGTGGCGCAAGATCGCGTAGCCGAACCCCAGCGGCAGCAGGACCAGTCCGAGTACCGTAGTTTCGGCCCGCACGATCTCCCGGCCAGCAAGCAATTGCGGGAGGATGCTCAGCCAGAGGAAGGGGACCAAACCGAGTACTGTGCCAACAGCAGCAATACGCATCTGCTCGCGCGTGTCAGGGTCCGCTGTCTTGAATTGCCGAATGAGTACCGCGGTGCCGCTGATAAGTGCGACCGCAAGCAACCATATGACTCCCGCCCGCAGCCCGGAAAAAATGTCAACAATTCCTAGTGCTGTCATGGCCCAGGGCACAAGGGAAATGGTGGCTAACAGCGCGCTAATTTCGGGGATCCAGCGGTAGACCGATTTTGCCTGCATTGGTTCTTTACGTGCAAACGCAGGAAAAAAGAATGCAAAGTATATGGACGCCTGGTAAAGGGCCATCCCTTGAAGGATGCGAGCCCAGGCGTGGTTCGCAATGGAGGCCGGCGCAATTGCTAATGCTATCGCCGCTGCGACACTGAGAAAAGAAAACGAGGCGATTTGGGAAGTGGGCTGCGCCCGAAGAAACGCAAAGAGACCCATGAGCAAGAACACGAGTCCTAGCAAGTTAAGAGAGACTGCTTCGTCAATCAGCGATGACGCTCGCTGAATGATGTGAATGGTCTTGGTGGCGTCCGTTTGGGCGGATTTGACTGTAATGGACTCCATAGGCTGGCCATCAAAAGGCTGGCCATCAAATGTATGCGCCAACGGGTCCTGGCCGTCAATAGCGAGGACAAGGTCCCCCACTTGCACCCCCTCATACCAAGGTTCGCTTCCGGCCTCGATGCGGTGGACAACAACGGCAGACCCAATCCGCGCCACAGCTACCCCTGAACCTGCAGGGCGCACGACGCCGTATACGCCTGTCGCAAAAGCGGCTACGTAGAGCAGCACCAAGACGAGCCATGTAGCCCGGCGCACTTTTGACCTGGCGTTTGATCCGATGACCGGCAAGTATCCAGGCTCCTTCGTGAGCACATTGCAGGTCAGGTGCTCACGTTACTTGATCGTATCTGAGCCTGGATGTTACTGCATACAGGACGACACCAACGTACCGCGGTCTGTTGGCTAGCCCGATTCCAGCAGTGAGAGCAGCCGAGAGCCAGGGAATCGTTGCTGCAGTTTTCGCCCGATCGTCCTAGCTTTGGTCAGCTGTACGGCCGTCAGAGCGATGGCGAACTGCACACCGCCAGAACGAAATACTTCGTCTCGGGCCTGTTCCAATTCCGGGTGTAGACTCGGCCGATTGTCCTGATCAGTGGTTTGCATGGCCCTCAGTGCTTGACTAGCGATAGGCCGTGCGGGAGATGTGACGGCCAAGGCAAATGCGATTGGAGCGGTGTTGCGCAATTGTGTCAGGTCGTTGAGCTTGCCGGAGGAAGGCCACAAGTCGGCGATATCGTTGTTCATCTGACTTGCGATTGCAAAGTGCTCTCCGAAATCGCCGACGAGTGAAATCACCTCTGGGTCGTCACTCGCAAGAGAAGCGCCAAGCATTCCTGCACACCTGCCCACGCTCCCGGATTTCTGCTTGGTTATTTCGGACGAGGTTGCCGGACCGCCCACCGCCTTAGCACTAGAACGGACGTCTGAATACTGCCCAGCGAACGCCCGCATCTTGAATTCACTGAACAGAGAAATGGCCCGCAAGACTCGTTGTCTAGATGGTATGGACTCACTTACTGATACTAAGGCCCTTTCACTCAGTAAGAGAAGGGCGGTCAGTACTTCTGTTTGCTGCACACTCGGACAGCGCTCTCCACTCCAATGCGGGACATCAAGAGTGGGAGCACTGTCCTGTAGATCATCAAGCACGTCGCCCGCTGCGAGAAGAAACTCCATCGCCGCGCCCGCAGCGATAGCATCCATTGAGTTCCCGCTCCCAATGCCTTCGTACGCGGTCAGGGGCAGGATGGTAAGCGATCTAGGATGGCCTGCAAAGAGGACCTGCGGATTATGCTCAGTTATCGCATTGCGCAGGTCATCTGAGAACCCAGACAACATGAGTTGCCTGTTGCATTCCCCGGCTACCGCCTCCAGCGCCTCCCCTATGAAACCTCTCATCGAATCGCCTTGCGAGCGGTGGCTCCGCGTTTCCAGACGCGCTATATCCAGCGATCCACGATATTCGGGATGGGCGAGTCAGTTGGCTGCTGGACAACGGCGTTCCACCGTGCGAACTCAGAGGCAACCTCTTTGCGCTCGTCCCCGGTGAGGTCCAAGGTCATCAAGTAGTGCGAGAGGTCGGGGGATTTCTGGTTTGCCGCGACTGCGTCAGCGAAGGCCTGGATGTCGCCTATGTTGGTTCGGGCCATGGGTTTGTCCTCCTTGAGACCGGCCATATCTGTTCGCAAACAACCGAACAGTGGACTCCCTTCTAGCGCATCCCAGAACGCCCGTCGCTAGAAGCGCGACGCATGTTTGATAGGAATTTGTCTAGCGCCCACTAGTAACGACTGCGCGACCGGTGGTACAAGCCCACGGACCACCCCTCGCCAAGTTGTCGGAAACGCACATGGTGGCGGCTATTTCCGGCGGTGTATGTTGGCCATGAAGCCACCATGTTGTGACTTGCGGGCAGGCGTTACCTATGACCGGCTATCGGCGGCAAACTGATTCGAGACCAGGCAAAGGCACCGCGGAAAGTGTCGCCTCGCAGCTATCGTCGGCCACCTCGTGGCGCGATCGTGCGGAACGCGCTGCGGCCTTTCTTGAGCAGTCCTGCGGTATCGAGGCGGTCATTATTAGCGCTCTCAGCGAGGACATGGGCACAGTCACAGAGCTGTACTCCAGTGGCAAGGCTGCAACGACATTTCCCCAGGGGCTCTCCAAGCCAGCGGATGGGTCTGCGGCGCTCTTTTTCATTAAGAACGGACTTCGCGAACTTGACGCCGAAGAGCTTGCGAGAGGCGCAGAACATGGCATTGGCGATTTCGGGCGTCTGCTGACTCTGGGCTTTAGGAGCAGCGTGGGCTGTCCAGTGTCTCTTGGGGGCAGGTCAGTCGGGACCCTTCACGCCCTGGCGAGCAAGGTCCCTGGCCGAGACTCGTTGGAGTCGGTGCGGGTTGTTTCGGCGCTCCTGGCTCCTTATGTTGAGTTCCACCTCGCCACGCTCCGCGGACAAAGCGCCGCGTCCCGCGCCGTTGCTCTAGAGAAGATTGCTCGCTGCATAGTAGAGCGCAAAGACTTCGCGAGCCTGTGCCGGGAGGTCGTGGACTATGCCGGGCAGATCATCGGTTCGGATGCTGTGGTTGTCCGAGTCCAGACGGCAGAGTCGAGCGGACCAAGCGTCATATTCAGCGCGGGAGCGGTTGACCATTCTCAAGTCACCGCCTCTTCTTCCGTGGTCGCCGGCGTCGTCATTCCAGAAGTCATCCGTCGGCACTCTGCCATCCTGGTTGACGGTGGGTTCTCCGACCATACGAATGACACGCGGCTGGACGCACTCCTGGAAGAGTTTCCATCCATCCTTGTCGCTCCACTGTTCGACGCGAACCGTTTTCTTGGGACGGTCGAGTTCTATTCTCTGAACGAGTATGCCTACTCCGCAGTAGACCTGGCGAGCCTTGACCATGTAGCGGCCCTCTTCAGCAGCGCCGCGGCGCATCACATGTTGCTCAATGACCTTGCAAGGCAGGTGGAGATCAGGGGATTCCTTGCGGAAGTTGCACGGACAGCGAGCGGCGCTCGAGACGTGAAGGAAGCCGTTGACCGGATCCTCGCAGAGTTGCAGGCCGTCATCCCGTTCGAGGATGCCATCTTTGTATTGCCGGAGGCGTGGGCCGATTTTGCGAGGAGCGCCACCGGAAACGCCGTGACCAAGCGCGTCAAGGTCCTGCAAAGCAACAGTGAAGTACCCGAGTGCGCCTCGCTGCCAGTTTCAGGGGACGCGACCCATGGTCATAGGGAAGTGGCAATCCAATGCCTGAAAGCGCAGATGCCGTTTGGGAGCGAATATCCCGGAGAAGGATGGCTTCACCTTCATCGTGTTTCTGGCGAGTTTAGCCCCGAACACCATGACCTCATCCGCGAAGTTGCCCGGCACATCGCCCCCGCACTGGACAGCGTCCTCTCTCATGCGACAAAGCTGGCGCTTTTGGACGAACGCAAGCGCGCCGAGGGATCCGAGGCGGAGGCGCTTCACCTCAGGAAGATCAATGACACGAAGAGGGAGTTTATTTCCACAATATCGCATGAGCTCCGCACGCCGCTGACCGCGATACGCGCATTCGTGGACCTCCTCGGCAGACACAGTGATGAAGGCTTCAGCCCTCGACAGAGAAATCAACTCTCGGTGGTAAAACGCAATGTCGAATGGCTCAAGCTGATGACCGATGATTTGCTGGAGCTATCACGTATTGAAGCGGCTCGCTTTGAGGTGCAACCTGAGACACTGGATGTCCGGGAGACGCTCCACGGCTTGACGATATCGTTTGCTCCGCTCCTGGAAGGCAAACACCACACGTTGGAGGTCATATGCCCGTCGCGCCCGCTTGCAGTGCGAGCCGACCCGAACCGTCTCAACCAGGTGCTGTCCAACCTCCTCACGAACTGCATCAAGTATTGCCCTCAAGGTACAAAAATCAGGGTCCTCGCGCGAAGGCGTGGTGGTGGTACTTGCTTTTACGTGCGCGACGAAGGCCCGGGTATCCCCGAGAGTCAATTGGCGCAACTTTTCCAGCTCTTCTTCCGGGCTGATACGGCCGTATCTAAAACAGTGACTGGCACTGGGATAGGACTGTACGTTTCAAAAATGATCGTGGAAGCCCATGGGGGACGAATTGGCGTGACAAGTCAAGAGGGCAAATACACGACCGTTCATTTCTGGCTGCCGGAAAGCGGGCCGCCACAGGTGGAAGTGGGGTTGCAAAAGGTTGCCTAGGGAACTATTACAGACACCATTTAGCCCTGCGGAAATCGCTTGCCGGTGTGCAGCGGCGGGCATGAAAAAATGTCGGACCGCTCAATAGCCGTGCTGTAGACATGGCGTGGTGCGCGACGCCCCGTCATGAAGAACAGATGACTGCAACGGCGGACCGGCTGATGCCGCGAACTTCCTGGATTGAGTCCGCCAAAGCACCTCTTGAGCGGCCCGTGATCCTTAACTGGCGCCGAGGGAGGGAGTCGGACCCTCACCATGTTGCCCCCGCCCCCGCCGCCCGCAAGCTCCTCGTCATAGTGTTGTTGCCTTGACCTGCCACCCCCTCCGATCCTGCGGACTGAAGCTGTGGGCTGCACTTTCGATGAGATGCATTAGAGAATTTAGGATGTGACCGGAAGTTGGCACGACGCTACATTCCTGCCGCCTTAAGTACCGACAGTGCGTCCGCGGTCACCCACTCATTCATGGCCTTCCCGGACGTGCCTCCCCAGTCCACCACGTCCGCGCCCAGTAGCACGTCGGCGGACACCCGGTAATACTTGGCTTCGGCGGGCCAGCCGCCCCCAGAGAGTCGCTTGCGGGCCAGAAGTTCCAGGGCGTCGGAGCAGCGCGGGTCGCGTATGTGGCCCGCTTCGGCCATTACCTTGAGCCCACCCAGAATGTCGTAATGCCAGTAGAGCGGGTAATGGAGCTTTATGAACTCCTCCCTGATCACCCGGCCGTCAGCCTTCCTTCTGAACAGCCTGCGCTCCAGGAACACTTCTAATGCACGCCGGACTGCCTGTAGTGACGATGGGTCGTTTGTGCGGCGGGCGTAAAGCGCCAGCCCTCGCAGCGGCAGGAGGATTTCTGTGAGTGACGATGTGGCCGCTGCTGGCTCCTTGTCGCAGTTCCAGCCGCCGTCCGGCCATTGCCAGTGGAGCAGCCGTTCGACGAGTTTTGAGCAACGCCTGTCGTCCAAGCCGAGGGCCAAGACGGCAAACAGGGCGTTGCCTTGCTGGGATGCGCAGCGCCGCTGTCGTCCCTCCATAACCGGGACGCCGCGCATACGGTATGCAGAGGCTTTGCTGCCTGCCTCGAACTCGGCGTAGAACTCGTCGCCCAGCCAGACCTCAAGCACCTGGTCCCGTATCGGTACCAGGGACTGGTCACCAGGCGGGTACCCGATGTCAGCAAGGTGCGCCAGGACCCAATGCGCACCCTGCCACTTGGCGTGTGGGTGCAGGCGACCCGCCGAGTCGCGGCCAGCCAACAGCCGTTGGGCACGTGGGCTCAGGCGCACCTCGTCCTGCAGGGAACGAGCCTGCTTCGACGCGGGGTCTTCGCCCAGCACTTTGACGAGCGTTTTCCAGCGGACCGAAGGCTCTTCTGACTGCAGCAAGCGGTCTATGGTCGAGTCCAGGTCCATGGAGGTTATTGTGGCTGGCGTGTTCACAGATGTCACCCCCGCCCAACATTCCAGTGCTGCCCGGCTGTCGCCAGGCCCTGCGCGCACTGGTACGACGTTAGCCTATCCCGAACGTCCGCTGCCCCCGCTGCGGTGGGTGGCGTCTCACATGACAATGTCGAGCAAGTGGCGCCACAGATAGCATACGCAGAGACCGCCCCGTTCCCGGCGAAGAGGCCGCTCTGGGAACCGGTCGAACGGATGGTTGTGGCGGCCTTCGGACCGGCATTCGTTCCTCTGCAGCGCCTGGCTGATGAGCACTTCAGCGCGTAGCGGCATCGCGACTGAGGGATGTGGTCCGCAAGGCGCCTACACAATCAAGGCAGGGACCATGGCTCTCCCGACCTTCGGCTCTGAATTGGCCCGGCCAGTCGCGGCTGTGGTTGCGACCACTTTCACAGTCATCGCAGGGTTCCTGGCGTTCTGGGCGTCGGGTGGGTCCTGGGGCCTGTGCGCTCATTGGGGTGGCGCCTATACAGTCCTTCCGGCAGGGCTCCGGGCGATGGACGCGGTGAGCGCTGCGTTGTTCCTCGCCGGCGCGCTGGTCGTCCTCGGACGCGCCGGATACTGGGAGTCAGGCGTACCGATTGGCGTGTTGCACTGCGGCATCTGGGCATTTATCGTCATCCTGACGTTGAGCGCACTCATGAACTTTGCTTCATCAAGCAGATGGGAGCGCTTCATGCTTGGCCCACTGGCGTTCGTGCTGGCGTCCTTGTGCTTCGTAGTCGCCAGGAGTCCGGAGGAGGCAGGCGCCTGACCCACAACTGCACCGCGCTGGGGACTCCCCTCCGAGCGCGAACTTAAGCAGTTAGCTTCCTCCATACCGGGCCACCGGCCCATTTTGGTAAGAGCATCAAGAAGCTGCCCTCTGAGATGGCGACTGTGCGCCTGGATGGCTCTCCTGCAAGTGATCGGCGTACAACAGCCGCGAAACACGCCCTGGCAGCAGCCCCATGCGTTGCGCTTCGCCTTTGACGAGCCACGCCGCCCCGAAGCTCCACAGGGCCACCGATTCGAGCCAGAACACCGGCCTGATGTTGACGGCCGCTGTGTCTTGCAGGAACAGTAGGAACACGGCAGTCAGCACGATGCATGTCAGGATGAGCAGGCCGCAGCCGAGGTAGACCCTGTTCCGGAGCCTCTTCTGTCGTGTCATGGGACGCCCCGGTCCCGACTTCCTGAACAGATACAGAGAAAAGAAGGAAAATACGAGGAAAAGACCCGCAGCAGATACAAAGTGGACTTTGCGCTCGAGGTCCCCTCCGCTGTTGGGGAATAGCGCGACCAATAGAGCGAAGGCGCCAGCCAAAAACCCGGCCCACTTGTCCAGGGTCGCATAGCGGTATGTGATGAGGAACCAGGCAATGGCAAACAGCGTACCCACCAGTACGTCGCGTGTCCTCAGGCTGTAGTAGTCACTGATCGAATCCTGCAGCCCGACGCACTTGCAAAGGTATGAGTTGACGGTCACCAGCATGAACGGAAGGGCAATCCCGAGGATGCCCAGGACCAGCCGCAGTGCAAAGTAGGACTCCACAACGGTCTTTGGCCTCGAGGCGGACTCAAGTCTTTCCCCTATTGCGGCTAGCATTTTCACAGCTGTGTCCTTTCCACTTCGACGCCGAAGCTGCCGCGTTTGCGGCAGTCTCGCCGTCCTGGTGAGGCTATAGGGGTAGCACCTCTCTGCGCCGTCCGCCGCCCCGGATGTCAAAGTCGTATTGGCCATGGACCGTCAGCACGGGCAACTAATCGTGCACCGTGACCGGGTGAAGGTCAGGAGCCTTGTAGGTTCGTACTCGTCGATACCCCCTCTCACGCGTCCAAGTCAGCGAGAGGGTCAGGGTGAGGGGTCGGAAACGCGCAGCTTCACCTACTGGGAGAGGGGGATGCACATAGAGCCAGTGCACATCTACATCATCAACAGCGCGGGGTTCTCCAGGTTGCGCCTGATCTCACCCAGGAACGCGGCCGCTTCTGCGCCGTCGGCCACCCTGTGGTCGCACGAGACTGTCGCCTTCATAATGTCCGCCACAACGACCTGGCCGTCCTTCACCACTGGCGTCTTTTTGACCGTGCCGGTGGCCAGGATGGCCGCCTGCGGCGGCACGATAATTGCTGCGAACTCGTCCACATCGAACATACCCAGGTTGCTGATGCCAAACGTCCCGCTCGTCAGTTCCGCCTGCGTGAGCGTGCCCCCCTTGCCGCGGGCGCGGTTGCCAATGTCCCTTGCCATCTGAGAGATCTCTGCCAGGCTCTTTCCCTGCACCTTTTGCAGCGCAGGCACGATGAGGCCTGCATCGAGCGCGATGGCGATACCGATGTTGAGGTCCGCGTGGCCCGCCAGCCTGTCGCCGGCAAACGACGAGTTGAACTTGGGGTACTTGAGCAGTGCGTTGGCACAGGCCTTGATGATCATGTCGTTGACTGACACCTTGATGCCCGATTCGGCTAACGCCTCGTTCAGGCGCTCGCGGAAGCGCACTGTGTCGGTCATGTCGGCAGCGACGGTGACATAGAAGTGAGGCGCCTCGGTCTTGGACCGCACGGTCACCCGGGCGATGGCCTGCCTCATGCTGGTGAGTGGCACGTCCTGGGACGCGACCCTTGGCGCGGGCCGTGCGGCGGCCATGGCGGCCATGGCGGGCAGGGCAGGGGAGGGCTTGAAATTCAACACGTCGTCCCGTGTTATGCGGCCTCCCGGACCGGTGCCTGTGACCTTTGACAGGTCTATCCCTTGCTCTTCTGCCAGCTTGCGGGCGATGGGCGACGCTTTTGTGCGCTCTCCTCCAGCGGACGCCGGCTCGGCCGCATGCGCGACAGGCGCCTGTGCAGTGCGAGTTGCTACGGACGCGGTTGACGGAGGTGGCGTGGCAGGACCTGCCAGAGCTGGCGCAGGTTGGACTGCTGGCGGTGGCGCCATGCGGGCGGCTGGGCCTATGGGCGGAGGCGGCGCGCCGGTGTCCGCGGGCGCCTTTTCCCCCGGCGTGCCCAGCCATGCGATGAGCTGGCCAACCGGGACCTTCTTACCTTCCGGCACTACTAACTTCAGGAGCGTGCCTTCGTTGTAAGACTCCATCTCAACGACCGTCTTGTCGGTCTCGACCTCCGCCATCTTGTCGCCGCGCTTTATGGCGTCGCCTTCGCGCTTCAGCCACTTGACGATCGTCCCCTCGGTCATGTCAGCGCCCATTGCGGGCATGGTCACTCTGATAGCCAAGTGGTCTCCTCCGGTTCAGGCGATGCGGGGCGAGGCCCGTTCGCAGTGCAATGACGATCTAAGAAAGACAGGTCTCCAGGGTGCCCTAGAGGTTACACAATCTTGACGTACAAGCGCGCCGCAGCTAGCGCATCGGGCACAGGCCTGAGCAAACTGCTCCACAAGGAACGCTCCAGTCCATTACGATTGGACTTGAAGGCTGGAGCAATTCAGAGTCCTTACCTCTACACATTGTTCAGCGCACGTTTAGTGCCTGGTGAAGACCATGACGACACCTCCCCGGAAACTGACCCCGCAAGAAGAGGCCCGCCTGGCGCAGATGCGCCAGCAGTTCCAGCAGCGACGGCTTCTGTCGGAGAAGCTGGGCCGCATCAAGCGCCGCGTCGGCGTCTACTCAGGCAAGGGCGGAGTCGGGAAGACTACCGTCGCGGTAAACATCGCGGTGACTCTCGCGCAGGAGGGCGCCAACGTGGGGCTCTTTGACTGCGACATTGACTGCCCGAACGTCACGCGCGTCCTCCGCATATCTGAAGGCCCGGCTCAAGAGGACGGCAAGCTTTACCCATCGTCTGCCCACGGGGTGAAGGTCATCTCAATGTCGTTTTTTCAGGAGAACGAAGAGGAGGCCATCATCTGGCGCGGGCCAATGGTCCACAACGCCATCAACCAGTTCCTGCAAACAACGGAGTGGGGAGACCTCGACTGGCTCATAGTGGACCTGCCGCCTGGCACCTCGGACGCACCGTTGACCGTCATGCAGACGCTCAACCTCGACGGCTTCGTCATCGTTGCGACTCCCCAGGAGCTCGCAGTGCTGGACGCCAAGCGGTCCATCAATATGGTGCGCAAAATGAAGCTGAACGTCCTCGGGATCGTCGAGAACTTCTCAGGCGACCTATTCGGCTCTGGCGCCGGCGAAGACCTGGCCCATGAGCTGGGCGTGCCGTTCCTGGGCCGGGCCGCCATGCGGAAGGACTACCTGAACGCCAGGAAGCCGCCCGTGCTGGTGTCATCCGAAATCGCCGACGAATATCAGCACATCGCCGCAGAACTGCGCAAGTTGGTCACTGAGACGGGCGGCCTTCCCCGGGCTCCGCTTCAGCACTAACCGCCCCCCCGGCAGGCCAGAGGCCATCGAAGAATGTCATCCTGAACTTGGTTGGCTCTGTTGACATCCTCCTCTCCCAGCGGGAGGGGACTGAGGTGAGGGAGAAGCTGCGAGTTTACGACCCCTCACCCCCGGATCAGATCCGACCCACACCCTGACCCTCTCCCTGCCAGGGAGAGGGGATGAAAACCAGAGGATCTCAACAAAGCCAACTTGTTTCAGAACCTCACCTTAATCGGCAGGAAGCATTTTCTGGATGACCTTATTCTACGTCGCCTTACCGCCCAGCTTCGAAATCAATAGCCACACGCCAATGCCAATTAGGACAAGCGGCCAGTAGGTTGCCCAGAGGGCAAAACCCAGCCACCCAAGGTTGGACGCCAGGATGAAGGCGCCGATGCCCACGAACACCAGTCCCAGTGCAGTGGCCCGCCTCTGGTTGAGGCCCAGCCTCACAGCTTCCTTCTGCGCCTTGCTCACCGCCTCTGCAGCATCGGTCGCCATAGCCTGGATGTTCTGACGGATGGACTCAGGCGGCGAAGCCGGGGAAACGTCCTCGACAGGCATCAGTATGGCAAGCGCAAGGTAGGCGATGACGCCCCACCCCATGAACCCCGTCACTACGAAAACTACTCGTATGATCACGGGGTCCACTTCGAGATAGCGCGCAACGCCACCGGCCACGCCGAAAAGCATTTTGCCGGCCCGCACGCGGGTCAGGGATCGCTGGGCGCCAACCGCCACTTTGGGCCTCCATTCTCTGCCTAAGCCGCCGGGCGTCATTTTCGGCGTGACGTGGTTGGCGCTCCGAAACGGGCAGTCGTGCGATGATGTTCCGCTGACCTGAGAATCGCGCAGCGCCAGCAGGCTGGCAATACCGCGGGATGATTTCATTATGAGCGACAGGGCAGGGCCTGAGTTTTTGCTCAAGCGCGCAAACGAGTCCGCGCTGACGTACAGGCTGAAATGGGCCGCGTGGGAGTGGCTGCACGACCAGGCCGGCTGCCGGGCAATCGGCTTCGAGGTGCGCCTGGAGGGGCCCGGTGGACGCATCGCAGATGTCGTGGGCCTTGGCCCTGGCAACCGCGTCTATATCGTCGAAGTAAAGTCCTCTAAGGCAGATGCGTCACGCGATGACCACACCGCCCGGGACGCCGCCAGGCTTGCGGGGCGCACGCCTTCGCTGGACGGAGCGGTGGAACTTTCTGCAGGCGTACTCGAGGCTGCCGCACTGCTGGCGCGCGACCGGCTGCGCGAAGGCTGGCGCGCAGACCCGGCGTACAGGCAGGCCGAGCAATCGCACAGGAAGGCGGTGGACAAAAGGGAAACGCACTCCCGGCGCATCGCCACATTCAGCACGAAATTCCACGACCCTGCCTACCTGCGGGCGGCGGACTGCCATTACATCATGGCGCCCGCGGGGCTGGTGCGGCCTTCAGAACTGCCGCCTTTCTGGGGCCTCCTGGACGAAAGCCCGGCGATAGTCGTCGAGGCGCCAGCCAAGCAGGTCCGCAAGGCAACGGCCCATGTGCTGCGCGCAATCGCCCGTGCAGGTACGCGGGACCTCATGCTGGCAAAGTCCAGGGTGGAATTGCCAAAAACACCCACCCAGACCATTGACGCGCGACAAGGGCCGTCATAATCTGCGCGTAAGTGGTGCGTGCGCACCGCCGTCCGTCTCAAGGTCAGGCCCGGCAAATCTGGGCCATCGCTAGGAGAGGTTCCAGCCAATAGGTGAACCTTCGACCATGATGAGCTCCTGATTCCGATCGGGACCATCGGCGTGGAGATTCCCCACGGGCTTGAGCGGCTCATGCCAGCTCGCCCCCACGGCCGGGACGGACCGCAGCGGCAGCAGGCCACCAGGTGTGGCAAGCAGCCCTTGCCGCATGCATCCTAAACCAGCAACCGTGGCATTACGCGAGCAGGCCGCTCATGGCGGGCCAACAAAAGGCGCGTTTTTCTCTTGTCCGGGGAAACGCGAGCGTTGGCGGCGTCCAGGGCTGAAGGGGCTCAGGGGCGCCAAAACAGGGACCGAGACATAGCCGCTTGCGGTTTCCGGGTGCAAAAGCAGCACGCACCGGACGTGCAGAAGAGGAGAGATGACTACCAAACCCCCCGATAGTAGCCGAAGCAACATTCGCAGCCGCCGTCCTAAGTCCCTTGGCCCGGTAACGAGCCTTGAGGAGCACGTACAGTCGGACTGGTGGCAGACAATCTTCAACTCCACCTATCTCAAGACTGATGCAGATGTGATAGACGACCCGGCGCTTACGCAGGCCGAGGCCACCATCTTCATCAAGGCGCTCCAACTTTCGCCTGACCAACGCATACTCGACCTCTGTTGTGGCCAGGGGCGCCACGCCCTCGAACTGGCACGTCTGGGCTTCCGGTCAGTCAGCGGCTTCGACCGCTCCCGTTACCTCATCAACCGGGCGCGCTCTACTGCGAGGACTGAAGCCCTGTACGCTGCCTTCCGCGAAGGCGACGCACGCAAGCTGCCGTATCAGGCAAACAGCTTTGACCGTGTCTACATCGCCGGCAACAGCTTTGGCTACTTCGCCAGCGCCCAGGACGATGCAAAAGTCCTGAGCGAAGTAAGGCGCATCCTCGCTCCCGGTGGCAAATTGCTGCTGGACCTTTCCGACGGCGGATGGGTGCGCAGCAACTTCGAGCCGCGTTCATGGGAATGGATCAGCCAGAAGCAGTACGTCTGCCGGGAGAGGTCGCTCTCAGGCGACGGTCAAATCGTCACCTCGCGCGAAATCGTTGCAGACATAGACAAGGGCGTCCTGGTTGACCAGTTCTATGCTGCGCGGCTCTACGACCGCGACGCGGTCACGCACCTGCTCGAATCGTGCGGGTTCTCTGGTGTGTCGTTCGTTGGAGAGTACGAGACGAAATCGCAGAAAAACCAGGACCTTGGCCTGATGGGCCAGCGTCTTATTGTCACCGCGGACGTCCGCAAGGCGGAGTTCGCTGTGAACGGACACCACCAGGTTGCGGCCCACGCGAATAGCAACGGCCACGGCCACACGAATGGCGTGGCCCACACCAATGGCAACGGCCACAAGAACGGGGCAGTGCACGCCAATGGCGACGCGTCACACACCAATGGCGCCTCAGCACCACAAGTAGCAGCCTCTACGTCCAGCGGCTCACTCGAGCCCCGCAAGATGAAGGTGGGCGTTGTCCAGGGCGACCCAACTCGGCAGGACCTCGTGAAGCCGGGCGGCAACTTCGACGAAGATGACATGGAGACCATAGGCCTGCTCAGGACAGCCCTCTCACGCATCCCAGGCTACGAGTTCACCTACTTCGACAAGCACAGCAGCCTCCTGGAAGACCTGGCCGCGTCGAAAGTGGATTACGTGCTGAACCTGTGCGACGAGGGCTACAAAAACGACGCGCGCCTGGAACTGCACATCCCGGCGATGCTCGACATCCTGGACGTCCCGTACACCGGCGCCGGCCCGCAAGGCCTCGCGCACTGCTACGACAAATCGCTCGTCCGTGGGGTCGCGCGTGAACTTGGCGTACCCGTCGCTCCCGGCGTGTTCGTCAACCCGGGAGGACCTGCGCCGGCTACGCTGCCGTTCGCATTCCCGGTCATCGTCAAGCCTAACTTCGGCGACTCGTCGTACGGGATCACGCAAAAGAGCGTAGCGAAGGGCGCGGCGGAACTGCGCGAGTCTGTGGCCACTGTGCGCAGGCTAACCGGGGGCAACCGCCCGGTCATCGTCGAGCGGTTGCTGACCGGCGATGACCTGAGCCTCGGCCTGATGGGCAACCCCGGCGCGTTCCATGAACTGCCGATCACACGTGAGGACTATTCGGCAGTGCCAGACAACATGCCGAAGATTTGCGGCTACGAGGCGAAATGGGACCCTGAATCGCCGTACTGGAACATACTGTCGTTGCCGGCCAGGCTCCCGGAGCGGACCCGGCAGGCGATAGTTGAACATTCGAAGCTGATGTTCCTGCGGCTCGGGTGCCGTGACTACGCCCGGTTCGACTGGCGCCTCGACGCGGAGGGCAACCCGCACATGCTGGAAGTCAACCCGAACCCCGGCTGGTGCTGGGACGGCCACCTGGCCAAAATGTGCAAGCTGGCAGGGTTCAGCTACCCGCAGATGCTGGGGCTGATCTTGGAGTCAGCCGAGCAGCGGTTGGGCCTTCGCCAAAAAGAGGCTGGGAAGGTCTATCCGGCGGTAGAAGGTGCGTCCACTGAAATGGTAGCGCTGCGGAGCTTTTAGGACGCGCTCAGGAATGGACTAACGAGGGGGGGCGCTCGAAAGAGCGCCCTTCTTTGTTGGTTACCAGAACTTCCCCTACTGTGGGCGGTGCACCCACTCAATAGCCTGCCCGCTTGTCGCACATGTGCCCCAACGCCGCTCCCGCCAAGAAGCGGCGGAGGTTTTCCCTGAAAATCTTCCTGCGGTTTTCGTACAGCTCCGGGGACAGCGCAGAGACGTGCGGCGTGATGATCGCATTTGGCGCCGACCAAAGCGGGCTGTCCTGTGGCAGCGGCTCGATCTCCGTTGCGTCCAGTGCCGCGCCTGCCATTTGGCCTGACGCCAGCGCCTGCGCAAGCGCCGCTTCGTCTATGATGCCGCCTCTGGAAACAACGACTACGTATGACCCGCGCTTCATCAGCCCGATGCGGCGGCGGTCTATGGCGAGGCGCGTCGCTGGTATGTACGGCGCGGCCACTATCAGCCAGTCCGACACCCTGCACAGGTCGTCGAGCCTTGATGCGGGCCAGCACTCCTTGACCTGTGGCGGGATCTCTGACGGTGATGGGTCAACCGCACAGATTGCCATCTCGAACGCCGCGGCCCGCTTGGCGATCGCCCGGCCTATCGCACCGAGCCCGTAAATGCCCACCGTCCGGCCCGCCAGCTCAATGATCTTTCCTTGGTATTCATTGGGCCGCCACTGACGCTCTTTTTGTTCGGCCCACGACCGCGGGGACTTGTGCGCCAGCGCCAGCATCACGCCCAGCGTGTACTCGGCCATGGGCGTCACGTGGGCGCCGGGAGCGTTGGTAACGGGGATGGCAGAGTTCACGATTTCCTCGACGGCCGTGATCTTGTCTATCCCCATGCCCGGACACGCGATCCACTTCAGCTTCCTAGCGCTCAAGAACGTGCGGCGGTCCGGCCAGCCGAAGTAGACATCTGCGTCGCGAGCTTCGCGTGCCTGGTCGGCAGCTGTGTACGCCGCGGCGAACTCCACCTGCGGGAACTCCCGCCGCAGGTCGTCAATGAAGCGCTCGCCAAGGTGCGTAGAGCCGACAACTATTTTCATTCACGTTTACTCCGGGCGCAAAAGTATCGCTTGCGATACAATGACCGCGACAGAAAAGTTGTTGGCTGCACCCAGTTGAGCAGAGTATCGCGCCCGGTAGGGTCGTGCTCAGGGTGGGACAGTAGAACCCTAAGGCGACGGGAGACCGGGATGCCGACAGTCGCGGAAGAGGGCCGGCTGAAATTCAAGGTATACGCAAATGAGAACGCATTTGAACCTCCCCACGTGCACGTCTTCAGCGGCAACGAATCTGTGTGCCGCATTGATCTCACGACCGGGAGGTTCATGGACGTCCCACCGCCGGGAGAGGTTCGCGGCATCATGCGGGCATTCAGAAGACACGCCACCGCAATCTGGGAAGGCTGGGAGAAGTATCACGGGAAATAACTACGAGCGGACAGGGAGATGGCACGGACTACGAGACACACGGCGGGGGTCAGTCTATGACGTCCAATACTCAAAGAATCAGGCCCGTACGCGCATCGACGAAAGTGACGGCACCGGCGCCATTGCTTGGACGCCGATTGAACTCCGCACGTATTGGTCCTGAACAGATTCACCGTGTTGCTGGACCCCTGCCTACGATGCTTACCTTGGTGAAAAACGCACACCGGATGATGACGTCGGCAAACCTCACCCTAGAGGGCATAGATGTCACGTTCGCGGATGGCCTGCGGGGAAGGGTGCCACTGCGTGAAGTACGCGGCGTCAGAGACCCCGGTGACATTATCAGCCTTGAAATGCCCAACCCGTATGAGATCGTGCTCGTCTTGCATGGCGACGAAACGGTCGAACTGCCGTGGGATTTCGTCCGCCACTATTGCGATAAGGGGTACGTGACACAGGCGCAAGAAGTCACTGCGACCGGCAGGCGAGCGATCGGAGAACGCATCAGGCTGCTAAGAGAGGCCAAAGGATTGGCTCAATCGAAACTGGCGCAGACTGCTGGAATTGGCAGGGTCACGCTCGTCCGCACCGAACGGGGAGAGCAGTCGCCCAGGTACGACACTCTGATGGCTCTGGCTAAAGCGCTCGGGATTTCGTTGTCTGAACTGACTTCAGTGTAATTGGAGCGCTGCCGGTCTGCCGCAAAGGTGGGACCTTCCCGGGTGACAGTTGGATTGCGCTTAGAGCGATTCGTTCTAAACTGCTAGATGCGCTCACGCATCGACTGATACTGAACCCCTAACTCCTGAAAATGCCCCCATTCAAAATCGTCTCTCAGTTCAACCCTACAGGCGACCAGCCGCAAGCCATAGAAAAGCTCGCGGACGGCGTCACGAGCGGCCTGCGCCACCAGACTCTGCTCGGCGTCACCGGCTCAGGCAAAACCTTCACCATGGCGGGCGTCATAGAAAAAGCCCAGAAGCCAGCGCTGGTCATAGCGCACAACAAGACCCTCGCCGCCCAGCTTTGCACCGAATTCCAGGAGTTCTTCCCGGAAAACTCTGTCCAATACTTCGTCAGCTACTACGACTACTATCAGCCCGAAGCCTACGTGCCCCAGTCCGACACCTACATCGAGAAGGAATCGGACGTTAACGAAGAGATAGACCGCATGCGCCATGCCTCTACGCGCGCGCTCCTGACACGGCGGGACACGCTGATCGTAGCGTCCGTCTCATGCATCTACGGCCTGGGGTCGCCGGAGGAGTACCGCAACATCGTCCTGAAGGTTCGCAAAGGGGAAGGGGCCGGGCTCCGCAAAGTCGTGCGGCGCCTCATAGACCTGTACTACGAGCGCAACGACATGGACATGACGCGCGGACGCTTCCGTCTGCGCGGAGACACGCTGGAGATCATGCCGGCATGGGAGGACCTCGCCATCCGCGTCCAGTTCTTTGGCGATGAGGTCGAGCGCATCCTGGAGCTTGACCCGCTCACCGGGGAGGCCGTCGCAGAAAAGGACGAAGTGGACATATTCCCGGCGAAGCACTTCATCACGCCGGAAGAGCAGCTCGCCGAGGCGCTCAAGGACATCGAACAGGAGCTTGAGCAGCGACTGGAAGAGCTGCGCGGCCAGGGGAAACTGCTTGAGGCTGAACGCCTGGAGCAGCGGACGCGGTTCGACCTTGAGATGCTGCGCGAAACCGGCACCTGCGCAGGCATCGAGAACTACTCTCGCCCTCTCGGCCGACGCCCGCCAGGGTCAGCCCCCTGGACGCTGCTCGACTATTTCCCTGACGATTACCTGGTCTTCATTGACGAATCGCACATGACCCTGCCGCAGGTCAGGGGCATGTACCACGGCGACCTCGCCCGCAAGCGCACCCTCGTGGACTACGGCTTCAGGCTACCGTCTGCCATAGACAACCGCCCCCTGTCATTCAGCGAATTCGAAGAGCGGGTGAACCAGGTCGTCTATGTGTCCGCCACGCCCGGTCCCTACGAAGCTGAGCACGAACAGCAGCGCGTCCAACAAGTCATCCGGCCGACCGGCCTTGTCGACCCGACCATAGAAATCCAGCCGACGGCGGGACAGGTGGACGACCTCCTTGAGCGCATCCAGGAGCGTGTTAAACGCAACGAGCGTGTGCTGGTCACGACCCTGACCAAGCGCATGGCAGAGGAGCTTGCGGACTACCTCCGTGAGATGGGCATCAAGGTCCACTACCTGCACTCGGAAATCCAGACGTTCGAGCGTACAGAGATACTGCGAGACCTTCGGTTAGGGGTCTACGACGTTGTCGTGGGTATCAACCTGCTCAGGGAAGGGCTAGACCTGCCCGAAGTGTCGCTTGTCGCCATCCTGGATGCAGACAAAGAAGGCTACCTGCGGTCCGGGACGTCGCTTGTCCAGACCATCGGGCGTGCAGCCCGCCACGTCGAAGGCCACGTCATCATGTACGCCGATAACGTGACTGACTCCATGCGTCTGGCCATTGAAGAGACTGAGCGGCGGCGAAAAATCCAGGAGGTCTTCAACCTGGAGCACGGCGTCACGCCAAAATCCATTGTGAAGGAAGTCAAGGACATTACGGACCGTGTCCGGGCGGCCGCCGGACAGGTGGCTGAGTCCCGCACGCCGTACGTGACCGCATCGGGCCTGCCGAAAGAGGACCTGACGCGCCTGGTCAAAGAGCTTGAGAAGCAAATGAAGCAAGCTGCCAAAGAGTTGGAGTATGAAAAGGCCGCAATGCTCAGGGACCAGATAATGGACCTGCGCAAGGTGTTGGCTGGGAGCAGTTCGGGCCTGCTCGCAGGCGATGCCGCGGCATTGACTGACGAAGGTGAAGCTGCGCCTGTGGAGGAGTTCGCTTACGGCCCAGTGGGCGCCGCAGTCCAGGCAACGCGGCCCCGCACCGGCGATAGCGCCAAGCGTCGTATCCCGTACAGGAGCCGTCAGCGCCGCTGACCATTCCCGCCTTGGTCCCCCTCTCCCTGCCAGGGAGAGGGTCGGGGGTGTGGGTCAACCGCATTGCCCTGGTCTGTCCCGCGACAAACGGCGAAGCCCAAAACGGCGCTTTCGGTTATCAACGGCGCAGTGGCGGTCTCCCCTTATCGCCCTCGCAGCGTGTTCGCCAGCGCGTACAGGCCGCTTACAGTCGCCACGCCCAGGACGGCGATGACGGTCCACACCCACCATTGCAGGCCGCCTCCTGACGCGGTCTGCACAACAATTGAATACCGTTGCACCGCCGTTGCTGCCGGCTCTGGGCTGGGCGCCCGGACAGGTTCAACCGTGCGGGCCGGAGTGGGCGTCGCCACGCGCGTGGGTGTCGCCGTTGGCAAAGCAGTCGCCGTGGCTGTCCGTGTGACTGTGGCGATGGGCGCAGTGGCCGTCGGCGAGGGCGCGCGGATCGGCGTAGCGGGCACAGTTGTGGACGTCGGCGTCGGTGTCGGCGGCGCAGGTGTCATGGCCACCAGGGAGAACGTCGAGAAGCCGCCCGATGCGCCGCCGAACACGGCGGTGCAGTTCCAGCCTGCCTCTGTCGGAACGCACACAGGCCGCACAGCGAAGAGTGCGCCGTCATCGCCGGCCTTGACGATGAGGATGACTTTGCCTTCTGCTAGGCGCTGCGAATACCAGGCCCGTGCGGCAGGGATGGTGACCGAGTTCTGTCCGAGGTCCCCTGACGCGAAGCCAGCCTTCAAGACCTGGACAGAGTAGGCCACGTCATTTTCAGGGTCGGCGATGGCGCCAGGGAACCCCAGGGCAGCAAGCGAGAACGGCCCGCCGCTGTTTGCCGCGAACAGGTCGGGGTCAATGAAATATGTGACGGCAAGCCCTGCCTGCGCGGGCAGCTTGGTCAGCGCCACCTCAAATGCCACGTCCGCCAGCACGTCGCCGCCATCAGCGTCAATCGTGCCAGCCGGCGGCAGGTACACCAGCGTGGCGTTGGTCAGTAGCATCGCCAGCCCGTCAGGGAACGCCGTCAGCGTCACCGGGCTCTTGAGTGTGACGTGCGCCCCCAGCAGCAGCTCGACAGTGCCTATGCCGTTGAGCGTCGTCAGCGATAGTGGCCCGGCCTTGATATTCAGGGTGCCGCGTGCCACAGGGCCTGACGCCGCACCTGTGACCGGCAGCTTCATGAATGTCTGGCCATTCACCACCACCACCTGGATGCCATTACCGTTCGACTGGACGTTCTGGCCCAGCCCGCTGAACACCGCGGCCCTCAGGGCTTCCAGTTCGGCCGCGCTCAGGCCGGCGGAGGCGGCCAGGCCCGTGGCGTACGTCCGGGACGAGGCACGCGGCGCGTCGCCCGGCGCTCCCGACACACCTGGCAGCGGCCCAGGCGCACCGGTGACGAGCACCGTCGAGTCGTCGGACGGCCCGCCGTATGGCCCGGGTCCTGCGGCATTCGATGCCCGCACACGGAATGAGTACACGTTACCGGTCTGCAGGCCGTTCATAGTGAGTGAGCGTGCCGCGGGCGGGACCAGGAGCGGCGCGACCTGCGGCGCTGTCGCTGACACCTCGTAACCTGTGATTGGGCCCCCGCCATTGTTCGCCGGCGGCGCCCATGAAACGACCACGCCTGTGCCGCCGCTCGCCAACAACGCCTCGACATCCAGCGGCGCGCCGGGAGGGGCCATGGGCGTAACAGGCGCGCTCGCCGCGGACGGTAGGCTTGAGCCGACCGAGTTCGATGCGATCACGGTGAACGTGTAACTGCTGCCGTTCGTCAGGCCAGTGACCAGCGTCGCATTAGCCGTGCCGCCGACCAGCACGACCGCGCCGCCCGGGCTCACGGTCACCAGGTACGACGATATCGCGGTGCCGCCCGTGTCGACCGGGGCCAGCCAAGAGACCGCCGCCTGCTGGTTGCCGGGCGCGGCCGACACGTTGGTTGGCGCTGCCGGTGCGGTTAGGGCCGGGCCGGGAGGAGGCGGCGGAGCGCCCTGACCACCGCCTCCTCCTCCGCCAGACACCTGCGTTGCCGTCGCCGTCGGGACTGCGGTGGGTACCTGCGTTGCTGTGGCTGTCGCAGTGGCAGTAGCGGTCGCCGTAGCCGTAGCTGTGGCAGTGGCTGTTGGCCCCACCGTAGGAGTCGCCGTCGGGACCGCGGTGGGCTCTTGCGTCGGCGTTGCAGTGGGCGTCGGCGTGGCGGTTGGTACTTGAGTCGGCGTTGGAGTTGGCGTCGGTGTAGGCGCAACGCCCACGACCGCGTTCACAGTCTCCGTGCCGGTACCGCCATCATCGTCCGTAACCGTTATCGTCACCTGGTAGGTGCCATCGGCCGCATACATGTGCTGCGGGCTCTCCGGCGATGACACGAGCCCAAGGTCCTTGATAACGCCATCGCCCCAGTTAACCGTCGCGGTGTGCGTGTCGCCCACGCCGGGGTCGGTGAAGTTGAACAGGAGGGTTGATGGCGTGCCCTGAGTGACAGTGCCGACGGACGCCTCCGTGATGGACGGCGCGACGTTGGTTACGGTCACCTGCGCGGTGACCTCAGGAGAAAGGATTGTGCCGTCAAAGGCCTTGACGCTGACAGTAATGGGGCCAGACGGGCCATCGAGGCCCAACGCATCGAACGACGGTGTCGCGCCTGTCTCATTGCCACGCCGCTGATCGAGGTCCAATGCTCCAAACAATCCGTCGCCATCGAGGTCCCAGACGAATGTCAACGTGTCTGCCGCGCCAGACGGGTCAGTTGCCGTGGCCGCCAGCGGGACCGCATCGCCTTCGTCGACCGTGTACGGCCCGCCCGCGCTGGTTATTTCAGGCGGCGCGTTGTTGATCGTGATGTCGGCGGTGACGACAACGGACACACCGCCGTCGGCATCTGTGACCCTGAGCCTGACGGTGTAGGTCATCGGGCCGTTCAGCTCGGACGCCAGGAATATCGGCGACTGCATTTCTTCATCGCCCCGAGCCGTGGGCGAGTCTTCACCAAATACGCCGTCGTCATCCAGGTCCCACTCGAATACCAGGGGCGAGTCGCCATCGCTAGACGGGTCTGTGGCAGAGCCGGAGAGCGCCAGCTGGCCTCCTTCGAACACCGCTGCGTACGGACCGCCTGCGTTTGCCGTCGGCGCGACGTTGTTGACGGTGATCGTTGTGTCGTAGTCTTCAGAATCGCCGTCCTTGTCGAAGATCCAGCCCCTGACGGTCACCGATCTTGGCCCGTCCGAGGTAAGAGACAACGGGACCAACTCGGTCGGGATGTTGCTATCTATCTTTTCGCCGGGGCCGTTGAAGTCACCGTTGCCGTCGAGGTCAAACCAGTAGCTGTATGTGAACGGCCCGGCCGCATCTGCGGGGGCTGGGTCGGACTGGTCCGTGAACGTAACACTCGCCTGAATGCCCTCGTCCACCGGCCCGCTGTTCGAGAACGTCGCCGTCGGTGGCGCGCTCAATACCGTCACATCGACGGGCAACGCTTCGACCTCTGGGCTTTCGCCGTCGGTCACTTTGACTCTAACCTGCCACGGAGAGTCAGTCGGTGCGTCCAGCAGCGCTGCGTTCAGAGTGACGATCGCGCCAACCTCGCCGACTTCACCGAATACACCGTTCTTATCAAGGTCCCAGTTGTAGGTGAGGGGGTCGCCAGGGCCAGCAGGGTCTACTGCGTCAGCAACCAGCAGCGTTGTTGAGCCTTCCTCAACCGTGACTGGCTGGACGATCGACACGACCGGCGGCGCGTTGTTGACATGTACGGTCGCTGGCACTTCGGTCGTAGCCCCGTCATTGTCGGTTACGCAGAGTTTGATGGGGAAGTCGGCAGGGCCATCAAGCCCAAGAGCGCTGAAGTTCGCTGTCGCACCAGTCTCATCATCGCAATCACCGTCATTGTCCAGGTCCCAAGCGAACGTCAGTGCATCGCCGCCGGGGTCTGTGGCTGAGCCTGTGAGCGGGACTGTCCCGCCCTCGTCTACAGATGGGGAGGGCGGCGCGATGGCAAGGTTCTCAGGCGGCGCGTTAGTGACCGTTATCTTTGCCGTATCTGTGTCGCAAACGGCAAGGACGCAGCCTCGGAAGTGCACGTCCCTCGACGGCGGGACTTCCGGTCCATCGAGGCCAATGGCGTTGAACGTAACTGTTGCGCCCGTTTCATCGCCTCGTTCGGCACTTGGTCCGGTCTCACCAAAGCCATTACCGGTAACTGGATCGCCATCACCGTCAAGGTCCCACAGCATCGAATCTGGGTCGCACCCGGTGTCGCACGTCCCCGTGAGAGTGACGTTGTCGCTCCCTTCTGGGACGTCAACATCCTCGCCTGCGCTGACCTTGGGCTTGACGGTGACTGAGAAGGACTGGCTCGCGAATTGCGGCGGGGCGCCATCATCAGTAACCGTGGCTTGCGCCGGGAAGGCGATTTTCACGTGAGAGGAGTTGGGCGAGCAGACCATCCTGGCCTGGCCGGGAACGGGCGGGTCAAGAGGTGCCGGAGCAAGGCAAAAGTCGGGCAAAGTCGGCGCGGTGAATGCCAGCTCGTCGCCATCCAGGTCCGTGGCGCTCAGAACAATCTCCAGCACACCGTCTTCATTCACGAACTGAGGAGCGACCGGGTCGAACACCGGCTGGCGGTTCACGTTGACGATGGTCAACGCAATGATCTCAGTGTCAATTTCAGACGCCGGGTCGACATCCGTGGCTGTCACGGTGAACTCGTATGGCGTCGCCGAGGCGTCGTCAAACCCCGGTGTGCAGACCACAACGCCTGTGCCATCACCGTTGTCGGTCAGCGCGCAGAACGAGTCGTCAGGTGTAAGCGTCAGGACGATGCCATCACCGTCAGGGTCTGTCGTGGTCACGGTTAACGTCAGGCCTGTTCCCTCGCCCATCAAAAGAGGCGAACTAGGCAGCATACTGAGCTCGGGCGGACGGTTGACGTTGGTGACGGTGAGCGTGATGACTTCGGAGACGCCCGGCGGCCCACTGCTATCAGTCACAGTGATTGTCAGTGTGTAGGGCGAACCTGCGGCATCGTTGAACGTAGGGTCGCAGTGGAAAGAGGCTGTGAACGCAGTGTTTATGAGAGGTGTCGAGCAAAATCCAAGGGCTGGGTCTACGGCAAACAGCACAAATGGGTCGTCAGGGTCCGTGGCCGACAAATTGAAGGTTTCCGTGTCGTCCTCAGCGACCGTCCTGTTACCGACCGGCGCGAGCACCGGAGGCCCGTTGACGGCGATGAGGTTCAGCTGCACAAGCTCGGTGTCTATCTGCTGGTTGGTGTCCATGACCTTGACCGTAAATTCGTACGGCGAGCCGTCTGCATCTGTGTAGCCCGGCGCACAGACGAGCGTGCCGTTGCCGTCGAAGGTAGGTGGGTCGTCCGTCAGTTCGCAAAAATCCGGCACGACCCCCTCAAGGCTCAGCGTCAACTCGTTCAGGCCGCCCGTGGTCGTGACTGTGACGGTGAGGACGGCGCCCTCTAGTAAGTCCGGCCACGGGAGAGCCGGGTCGAGCGTGAGATCGGGCGGCGCCGCGTCTATCCGGTACTCGATGTCGAAGACGACGTCTCCGGGCGACGTCGTGTGGATGCGCTGTACCTCGACCGTGCCCGGGGTGTCTGTCCCGTTGCCGAGGGTGATGGCCACAGGCCGGAGGATGTCTGCCGCGCTCGTGCCACCGCCGAAGTGCAGGTCGCTGTTGGAGCCGTGGACCTTGAGGCGGATGTCGGAGGCGGAAGATCCCGCCGCGATCGGCAGGGACGAGTCGGTCAGTGTGAAGACGATAGTGTTGCCGGGTGTCGTGGCGGCCGGGAACGTGAACCCTACGCCGCCGGGCCCAAGGTCGCGCTCTGTGGGAGTGGCGAGCGGCGGCAAGGGCAACGGGTCAGGCGGAGGCCCGGCAAGCTGCCAGGGGAACACGATGTCGAAGTTGGCGTCGAACGTCTCTGCGGTGCGCTGTACCCTGATCCAAGGCCCCGTCGTTGTGTCGCCCTTGAACATCCCGTTTTCCGAGAGGACGCTAAGGCCGACGGCGGGGGTGCCAGGGTCCACCGAAGCGTTGGCCAGGAGCTGTACGTCGTTGGTCGTGGCGAGAGTCGGGATGGCAAATGCAGGCCCATCAGGATCGGAGGAGATGGAGAAGGCGACCGACCCGCCGACTGGCACCGTCCCCGGAAACGTGAATCCGGGCCCAACAAGGGTTGTGTAATCGGCATCGCCATCGTCACGGACGTTGGGCAATATCGACTGCGCAGCGACGGCGTCAATCAGCCCGAAACCGGTATCGAAGTCGAAGCCCGGCGTAAGCATGTTTATGGCCGTCAATTCAAGAGCGGTGTAAATCTGCGCAGGCGTCAGGCCTGGCGTGCCGTCCAACAGCAATGCAGCGACCGCCGCGGCGTGCGGTGCGGCAGCCGACGTACCAAAGAAGTTCGGGAACAAGTCAGGGTCTCCTGACCTGTCATTGCCAAAGAAGGAGTTGTTTGTCCCGTCGGGAGCGACAATCTCTGGCTTCTGTCGGATGACAGGCGACCCAAGGCGGATGCCTGCTGTGTCGAAAAGTATTGGCGTACCGCCAGCCGACGAAAAGGACTCAATGACGAACGGAATCTCGCCAAACTCAGGTGTGCCTCTGTAGTCGGCCGCTCCTACAGCCTCTGCGCCCGCAGCGTTGGGGTGGCCGAAGGAAGTGCTGCTAGCTGTTGGGAAGTCAACGATCGTGCCACTTCCGAAATTTATGTATTTGAGGTAGCCCGGATCATCCCCAGAGAACGCCACAACTACTAGACGAAAGGATGTCAACAGTCCTGGATTCGTGTAAGTGAAAAACTCGACAGGATCCCCTGTGGATATGTTGTCGTCAGCGCTTCCGGCGACTATCGTGCCGAAGAAATTTACGAGCAGGACATCGAGATCATTCAGTGCGCCTAACCCCCCTGCCTTTTGGGCGGGCTGATCCCATTGAAGACTAATCTGTACTGTGGCGCCGGCGGGAATTGTGATCGACTGAAGTGTGTCGACACCGCCGCCAGGGTCAAAATCGTGTGTTGGCTTCCCGGTCCACGGTGCAGGCAGCACTACTAGTGATGAATCGGAGCGGAATGGACTTTCATATGACTGCCTGGCATCGTTCCCGGCAGAGGAGAAGTACGCGACGCCACTCGCAACCACCTCGTCCACGGCCTGGGCGACGATGCCGTCCTGGAAGAACGGCTCTGTAAAGTACCCAACGTCGTCCACGATAACGTCCGCGCCCGCGTCTCTGAGGTCAATGATGCCCTGGGCGAAGTCTGCAACTCCGTTGAAGGCCGTGTGAAACAGAAGCTGCGCGCCGGGCGCAACGTCATGGATGAGCTCCATCATCGCCCGGCCCTCGTCTGAGCCACCTGCGCAGCCAGCAAGCTCTTCCAACACGATTACGCCTGCGGGAAGGTCGCCGCTCGCCACGCCGGCCGCTGCGCCGCCAAGACAGTCGTAGCTGTCCGACAGCACGCCCACTTTCACACCTGTGCCGTCCACGCCCAGCGCGGTGCGCAGTTCGTCTGAGCGCATGGACTGGTCGCCCTGGCTGGTCACCAAACCGACGTTGAGCCTCATCATGGGCGGCGCAGCCGAGGCCAGTCCAGGCAGCCCTTCCAGGCTCTCTATTGCGGCGACAGGCAACTGGCCGGATATGACCCTGCCGAACCTCGTGAGGTGCTGCATACCCAGCGCCTCTAGCTGAGCCTGCAGCGCCGCAGGGTCGCCGGTTGCAACAATGTCAACAATGACGCGGTCTTCAACGAACCGAAGTGGGATGCCCCCGGCCTGGATCTCACCGTCCGCGGGGACAGCCGCCGCCACTGGCCCGTCGCCAGCAAGGGCGCGCAGGGCAGGGTGGACGCGGCTAGATTTGTCCGGCGAGGCCGTGGCTGTTCCTGTGACTTCCGGCCCGGCCTGCGCCAGCGCAGGGCCTCGCACGCTGTCCCGCGCTGAGAAGGCCGTGGCGATGGCTACGGCCAGGAGGGTGCCTGCGAGCAGGCGCCGGCGGGGCAATCGCGGCATCATTATCCTTTGGGGCCAAACCGGATAGTTCTACGCATGAAACGGGCGGCGCAGGTTGCCGGTGCGCCGTCAACACGTCCTCCGGAATACGCCGTTAGGACGCCGACTCTAACACAGAAGCACCCAAGGTTGGGGATACCTTTGTACTGTCTCCGCGCCACCCGGCTATCGCCCACCCGTCGTCCCGAGCGCAGCTAAGGAACCCCGTCCCGTTCGGCCTGAGCCTGTCGAAGGGCCGAAGACCTCCGTCCCAGATTCCTCGTCCCGATCGAATCGGGACTCGGAATGACGAGGGTACGGCACGCCGTGGCCCTGCCCCCGACCCACACCTCAACCCTCTCCCTGGTAGGGTGTTCACAATTTGCACACCGCTGCCGGCAGGTCCTGGGGCACCTCGCGGCACCTGGAGTTCAAGCTCCCACGTCCCGTTTGCCTGGACGATCACCTTGGTGCCCACGGCCTCCAGCACAAACCGCCGGTCCTCGGCTGTGGCTCCCGCCAGACGGGCATCCAGGCGCTTGCGCAGTACGGCTACGCTCTCGGGGTTGAAGCTGTGGCGCTCTAGGTCGGCTAGCTGCCCTGCGATACGTTCGCGCTGTTCTTTGATCCACCGCTGCTTAGTGCGGATGAGACCAGCTTCCTGCTCGTAGACTGCCTCGCTGACCACACCGCGGGCGGCCATGCGAAATGCACGTGCCTCCGCGTCGCGCTCCACGCGTTCCTGCCGGTCAAGGTCTGCAAGTTCACGGCGCAGGCTGGCTACGCTCTCCTCGCTGACTCCCTGTCTCCGCCGCACCTCCGCCCCGAACCCTTCAGGGCCCGAGAGGAACTCCCCCACCATGCGGAACACTGCCTCCTCGGTAGTGTCTACAAGGAGGCTCCTGGAGCGGCAGCGGTCACCGTTCGGTCTAGGTTTCCGTCGGGCGCTGCACACGTAGTGCGAGTACGTCTTGCCTCCGCGGCGTATGGTGACGCCGACATAGGCGTGGTCGCATGCGGCACAGCGGACGAGGCCGCGCAGCAGGTACGACCTGAGCTTCGTGTTCTTCAGCGCGAACTGCTGGTTCTGGAGTAGGCGCTGCTGCATCCACATGAACTCCTGCTCGGTGACGACCGGCTTCTCGACGAGGCCCTGCAGGCGGATGCGTTCGTTTTCAGGGCGGAGCCGCCGGCCCGTTTTGCCGTAGGTGTTGGCCCGGCGGCGCCTGGGTTCTACCGCCTCTGTCTTAAGTGCTTCTATCACCCCGGCATAGGCCCGGTTCTTCAAGATGCGCCGCACCGAGCCTGGCCACCAATCCTGTGCCCCGGTTCCGGTCAAGACCCCTCGCCGGGTCAGCTCGCGGGCGATCGTTTCAATCGGCATCGCTGCGAGCGCCATGCGCCATACCTCACAGGCGTCGGCATAGCGTTCGCCCGTGATGTAGCGAGACCTCTCCCTGTCCCACTTGAACCCGAAGAAGTCTTTCGGTGTCGGAGGCAGGCCTTTCAGCCTGGCGCGGTCTCGCATCCCGTCACGGGCACCCTGCTGGGCGCGCAGCACTGAGCGCTCTTTGCCAAGGGCCAGGGCAAGCTCCACGAGCTGGCCTTCCCCGCCATCCAGCATCGGGACGCCCTGCGCGGTGACTACCTTCACGCCCCTTTCCTTGCACTCGGACAGGAACAAGAGCCGCTGGAGGCCCTGGGCCTGGAGCCTGTCCCTATCGAGCGTGCCCACCGCCTGGACGGCGCGCTCGGCGGTCCAGCGACGCAGCTGCTGGAACTGCGGGCAGGACAAGAGGCCCAGGCTCGTCCAGTCCACCTTCAGGCATACTGAGGCGGGCACTCGTAGCCCTGCGCCTCAAGGGCCCTTCGGGTCGCGATTTCCTGCGAGTCCAGCGACAGCTCGCCCTGGCCGTGAGTGCTGACCCGGCAAAATATCGCGGCGATGTTTTTTCACGGAGAACCTCCTCATGCCCCATATGGCCTCACCGGCCTCCAAGTTTCTTGCAAAGGCTGCACCGCCCCGGGATGTGGTGGAGCAGCATGTAGGAGCGGCAATGGTCCCAGACCCTCCGGGTGCGGCCTTCTAGCTCCCGGTATGTCCCGGCCGCCGCTGCCGCCTCAGCCAGGCCGCCCGCCGATTTCAGGACGGCGGTGAGTGCCGCAGCCGCCTTTACCTTGTCTTCCGCTCGCACCACTAGCGTGAAGGCCGACCGTGTGTAGGAGAGGTTTTGCCCCTGCCACTCAACGTCGCTGATCGCGCCCAGGTCGGGCTCCCCGAGCGCAGCACGGGTGACCGCCCGGCGGACTAATGAAACGAACTGAGGCGTCAGCCGGGGTTCGTTCGTCTGCGTGAGTTGGATTACGGGGAGGTTGAAGGCCTTCTCGGCCAGCCGTCTGATTGCCTTGTTGAGGGCGGCCCTCCCCTGGAGCTCCCCGAGGAACGCCTGCTTCCAGTCGCTGACTGCCCGCCACTGGAAACTACGCTTGCGGACGCGCTGGCCGGGCGCTACCACGTGCTGTTGGTATGGAAGCTCGACCGGCTTACCCGCCAGGGCGGCGAAGACCTGCTCGCTATCCTGAACGCTTTCGGCGCAGCAGGGGCACAGGTGAGGAGCCTGCACGATGCCTGGTTGTCCGGGCCGCTGACGCACGACGGCAAGCTGTTGGGCTTCATCGAGGGCTGGCGGGCCGAGGGCGAGTCCTTGTTGCGGTCGCAGCGCACAAGGGCCGGGTTGGCCCGCGCACGCTCTCAGGGCAAGCACATCGGCAGGCCCAAGGGCGCGAAGGACAAGGCGCCCGGCAAGAGGCCGCAAGAGGGCTACAGGCGTGAGGCGGCCAAGCGGCTGCTGGCCGGGGCCGGGCAGTACCGGAAATCACGGTTCGCCCGGAGCGCCGACCAACCGACTCAGCGATCTTGTATGAGCAACTCCAGGTACTAGACCGCGCGGCAGCGTAGCATCCGGACCAACTCGGTCTTATGTCACGGGTGCCGTGACTCACTCCGTTGCAGATGCCGAAGGGGTATTGTCAAGGATGCAGTCTATGTTCAGGCCGACTACTTAGCTCATTCGCCGTCTGACCACCCAGACGGTCAGGCCCAGAAGTACGGCGGCGGCTGCGAGGAAGATCGAAGCCTCAATTGCCTGAAACGTCCAGAAACGGTTTGCTGGGTGATAGACGACTCTGCTCTTGAGGCCACGTTCCTGTAAGCAAGGGACAATTTGTTTCCCAAAAGGGCCACACATTCGGCTTATCTCGTCCTCACCAACAACGTTCCCTTCCGGATCGACGATGCTGCTGCCCACAACCCATGCGCGGTCCGGCAGCACCATTGATGATGTTGATGACAATGACGAGGCGGTTATTGGCTCGATCCGCTCGATCGGTGGCAGGTAGTGCGGCCGTAGTCCGTTGGCAATCGTAAGCATGGCAACGAGGAACCCCACAACAGTCACCACCATGGCCAGGAGTGTCCGGCGGCTGAGTACGCCGGACACTAATGCAAGCGCCAAGGTGAAAACAGTGTAGACGAATGGCATCGCACCTTTGAGGTAGAAGCTCGTCGCAAACGAATCTTGCAGTCGGTCCTGCGGTGCGAACCACCACGTTGTAAGCGGTGTCAGCAGCATGGCGAAAGCGAGTGCTCCTAGTAAAGCGAGGCCCAGCCTTACCGCGAGCCAGCGCCCCCTCGTGATGCTTTGCGTCCAGGCCAGACGGTACGTGCGTTGCTCGAATTCCAAGACGATGGGCGCGGCCAGCAGCATGCCGATGATCGCCGGCGTGAAAACGAACCACATCACGATCCCGCTCAATACTCCGTAGCTTTCGAGGAACCTTCGCGTCAGACCCGAACAATCCTCTGTGCTTGAGTTCAGGCAAGCCATCAGGTCCGAATCCCTGAACAAGGCAAGCTTCTGCACGCCCGTAGGAACAAGGAAAGCCGTCAGGGCGACCAGGAGCACCAGCGCTATGATCAGCTCCAGCCGGTACTGTCGCCATGCAACCCAGGTCATGCCGCCGTCCCCTCTCTTACCGGCAATGAAACGCCGTTGCCGCTCTGCAGGTAACCCAGCACGATGTCCTCCAGCGACGGTTCGTGGACCGACCACTTATCGGCGAGAACGAGCGGCGTCTCCAACCGAACCAGAATCGCGACCTGCTTCTCGGTCCGGCTTCGCTGAATGACGGAGTGCGGACATGTCGCCAGCATCTCTTCCCTGACGGGTCCAATGACGAGCCGATGAGAGGCCAGGATGCGCTCGACGTCATCAAATAGCTGAAGGCGACCCCCGGCAAGCAGCATCATTGAGTCGCAAACCTGCTCCAGATCGCCGAGTATGTGCGAAGACAGGAGGATGGTGACGCCCGTCTCAGCGACCGCCTCCATGAGTACTTGAAGAAACTCTTTTCGTGCCAGAGGGTCGAAGCCTGCGATTGGCTCGTCCAGCAGGAGCAACTGTGGCCGCTTCGCCAGGGCCAGTATCAGAGCGACTTGCGCCTGCTGGCCGCCCGATAGCTGCCCAACTTTCTTCTTGAGAGGCAGGCCCAGTTGGGCAACTCGCCGGCGTGCAAAGGCGTCGTCCCAGAGCGGGTTAAGTTCCCTGCCGAACCGGAGCGTTTCTTCAACGCTGAAACCGCGATACAGAGGGTGGTCCTGAGCTAGAAACCCCACGCCCGGCAGCACTCTGGCCGGATCTCGCGTTGGAGAGGCACCTGTCACCTCGATCTCGCCTTCGGTTGGCGACAGAAGACCAATGGCAAGCTCAAGGAGCGTTGACTTGCCAGCTCCGTTTGGCCCCACGAGCGCGGTCACTTGGCCCGGGTTGAGGCTGAAAGAACAGCCTTTGAGCGCCCACTGGGACCGGTAGCGCTTGCCGAGGCCCTCAGCCTGCAGCACCGCGCTCATACAGGCTCCTCTACGAGGCTGTTGCGACGGGTCGCATCAAAGAGCGCGATGATGCTCTCTTCGTCGAGGCCAGCCTGTCGCGCCTCCTTCAGCCAATCCAGGAGCGAAAGGCGCAGTCCGGCATGGTAAGCGAGGGCTGATCCGGCAAGAGACCGGGTGACAAACGTCCCGACACCGGGTCTTGTTTCGATCAATCCTTCGTATTCGAGCTCTCGATAGGCCCTTAAAACCGTGTTCGGGTTGATCGTCAGCTTGGTGACAACTTCCTTGAGCGTAGGGAGCTGGTCACCTACCTGCAACGTGCCGAGCAAGAGCGCGCGCTTGACCTGATCTACTATCTGCTGGTACGGACTGATCCCGCTGCGCCGGTCAAGATAAAGCTCAAGCACAAATATCTCCTAGAGTCTTAGGATCATAAGACAATATATTGCCGGAGGCAGTGTGTCAACCTGCATCGACTTCGAGTCAGCGCCTGCTTTCCACTCGTTTTACCTTGCCGCCAGCACGATGGCCATCCCAGCAAGTGACAGCCCGGCGCCGGCGACCGCTACTTTGGTCAGCCTTTGAGAGCAATCGCCGCCAAGGCCAGGGCGAACACTGGAGATGTGCTCGCAAGCAGCGCCGAAAGCCGTGGGGATATCTTCGTGATCGAGTACAGGAACGTCATGAAGCTCATGACAAAGAACAAAGATGCCACCGCGAGGTTGATGCGCACCCTGGCAGTTGCCTTCCAAGGGGCTAGGGCCGGCAACAAGAGCACCACTGGCGTCGCTGGCATCTCGGCGGTCACCAGTATTACGGTTATCGCACCTGTTCGCCAGACCTGTTCCGGATTCAGGCGACATGTCCGTGACGTCAGGTAATTGTCCGGCAATGCTCAAGTGGTATAAAAGGGAACCATCCGGCCAGTCACCTCCTGGAGGTTGCGATGTCTCCCAAACTGCGTCTCCTCACCGTGCTCGTCGCTTTCACGTCCCTGCTGATCGACTTCCACACGGTGCAGGCCCACGCGCCTGGCCCTGGCGTTCCTGTATTTCGTGGTCTACTTCGCGGCCACTTCGACGATGGACAGCGCCCTCACGGCGATGCAGCTTACGGCAGGACGCCTGATGGGGATCGCGGTGGGCCTTGTCTCAGTAGGGCTCTGGTACACGGTGTCAGGCGTGGGACTCTTAAGCCTGTGGGCAGTGATGTTCTCGTGGTATCCGCTCATGTTCGGCTGGCTAGTGCTGACCCACTATCTGGAGAAGCGCCGCCTCCTGAAGCCTGTATCAGCGGAGACGCTGACCGCTCGTGACGGCCTTCCGATGATCGTAAAGGGCCACCAGGTCCAGGAGCCGTCATGACGATCCAGAAGTACGACTGGGATCTCATCCGCATCCACTACACCCAGGGCGGGAGAACGGCAGCGGAATTGAGAGGCCGACGCTTGAGCAACTGGCTCAGGAGTATGGCATCCCGGCATCGACTATCCGCAGCCGGGCACACCGCGACGGGTGGGCGAAGGAGCGCAACGAATTTCATACCGAACTTGTACATAGATCGCGTGAGAAGACGCTTGAAGACCTCGCCGGCAAGATCACCCTGACGGACCTCCAGGCCTTTAACGTTGCACGCGCGTCGCTGGCCTTATTGGGCAAGCAGCTCATCGAGGGGACCCAGGACGGCACGCTGAGCCTGGCCGACCGCGAGCGGCTCCTGAGGATGTGCGACATGGCCCACAAGATGGCCCGCCGGGCTGCCGGTCTCGGAGAAACATCGGATTGACTCACCTGACGGCCATGAGACAAAAGACGCCATTTCGTCCCGCAGATCGGCCATGACAACAGCCCTTGCGAGAAGGCGCGGCCGCCGCGGCCTGTACCCAGCCCGGCTCCAGATGGGACAAAGTATCGGAGCGAAACGTCGCAGCCTGCCTGAGTACCTGACGCACGATGAGGTCCTGGCCATGCTCCGGGCTGCGGGCGACCCCGTGCGCCGCCTGCTCATGCTGACTATGTGGCGGGCAGGGCTGCGCGTCTCTGAGGCGCTCGCCCTTACCCGCGCGGACCTGCGGATGCAGGACCCTGGCCCGGCCCTGATCGTCCGCGAGGGCAAGGGCAGAAAGCCGAGGACGGTGCCCATGCACCCGGAGCTAGTGCAGGCGCTGTCAACGGCGCTCGGTTACATCCCCCCAGGCGACGGGCCGATTATCCGTGCGGATCTCAGCAGCGCGTGGCGCTGGGTCAGGCAGGTTTTCGACAAGGCCAGTCCGCCGGTGAACTCGAACTTGGCCATAGGGTGACTACACATACCTTTCACCACTCTGCGGCGCGCCAGTGGCGGGCGTCCGGCGTGCATTGGCAATCGGGCCGCGCGACCAGCCCTGGCCACGTAACTCTACGGCCCGCCTTTTGCGCTCTGCCAGCCTCGTCCCGCCAGATGGCGTGGGTCGGGCAGTCGGGCTGCTGTCCTGAGTGGCAGCGAATATCCGGCTCAGCCCGTGAGTCCAGAACGACGGCGACCCGTTCTCGACCACCCCGAGGAAATTAGCGTGGGTGGGTCATCTTGCGAATTGCCAGTAGTGGGTCATGACCCACTACCGAATTGCCTAAGCGTTTGACAGTGAGCCAAGCGGCCCCATGTGGTCGAGGTTTGGCACCTTTGCGCCGTGATATCTTACCGATGCACTTTCTAGCACGCCTTGATGAAAATTTTCCTGTTGCGGAGGACAAAGGCCGCGTTTTGACAGCCCAGCGTGTAATGCCCGACCGGGCCGTTTTCATGATCTCCATTGACACGGAGATGGCATGGGGGTTTATGCACTACCGCGACCGGCCAAGTCCATATGTGTACCGGAATGAACGTGGGTTGATTAGTGACCTGCTGGGCCTTTTTGAGAAGCACGCCATAAAGGCCACCTGGGCGGTTGTCGGCCATCTCTTCCTCGACCGCTGCCATCCTGAAGGCGGGGTGAAACACCCTGAGCTCGTGAGGCCAGGTTATTCTTGGCTAAATGGCCAAGACTGGCTTGACCCTGCTCCGTGCAACGCTACGACAGGTACGGCAGACCAAACTCAGGTCCACCCCATGTGGTACGGGCGGGACATCGTCGAGATGATCATGTCATGCAAGGTCCCGCAGGAAATCGGCTCGCACACTTTTTCGCATGTCCGTTGCGCTGACCCTGGCTTAAATGCCCAGGCGTTCGATTCGGACCTGACCGAATGCCGGCGTGTGGCGGACGGCGTGGTCCCGCCCATGAGGTCCTTCGTCTATCCGCGCCACGAGAAGGGCCACCTGGACGTTGTCGTGCGTCATGGGTTCACGTCGTACCGAGACTTGCCGTCACGCAGCGGCCTGGGTCAGGTGCGCTCACAGTTAAAATTACTTGGCATCCTGCCGCACAGGCAACGCCTGGCCATTTATCCACAATGGGAAAGCGAAGGTATTTGGAACTTTCCTTCCACTTACTTCTTCGACACTGGGGCGGGTCGCATCGGCAAGTTGCCTGCGTCAATCGGGGCCATTGCGGTTTCCAGTCGAGTCCGCGAGGCAGTCCAGGCAAAGGGCCTGTTTCACCTGTGGTTCCACACGCACAACCTCACAGAGAAACCGCAGAAATCGCTTAAGATCATGGACCGATTACTAAAGAATGTGAGCACGCTGCGGCGCAAGGGCCTAATAGAAAACCTTACGATGGGCGAGCTGTCAGCGCGTCTGGGAATGCCCGCGGCCACGTCGGGCGCGTGATCGGGCAATGACTACCCATTCGCCGCGAGAAGTCAACGACATAGCCCAGGCCAACTGGCGTCCCGCCAGACGCGAACTACCAGCCGGTCAACACGAGCACGACAGGGCCGCTCGTGCTCATCGTCGTCAGGAACACCCCAGTCGAGCTCCTGCATTTGACATAATGTCGCTCAGCAGGGTATTAGCCGCACAACTGGGTTCACCGACCACTTTGCATATGAATGCCCAGGGGGCTGCATGAACACCTCAGGCGCCGCGCTGCCTACTTTACGCGCTGACCTTGTCCTCCTGCATCCGCCCGCGTTCTTCGACTTCAGAAACCGCCGGGACATCTACTTCCCTTTCTTAGGCGAGTCGGGCGCGGTCCCCATAACGCCCTTGTATGAATACTTCCCGCTCGGGTTCAAGACACTCCAGCGCTATCTCTCTGACCGCGGACATGACGTCAAGATCGTCAACCTGAGCACAGTCCTATTGCGGTATCCCCACATCAACATTGACGCTCTGATCGGCGCACTCGATGTGCAGCTCGTTGGAATCGATCTCCATTGGATGGTTCACGTACAGGGCAGCCTTGCGTTGGCGGAGCGAGTTAAACAGGTCCGTCCAGACATTACCTTGATTTTTGGCGGCATCTCGTCGACCTATTACGCAGCGCAACTCATAGGCTACCGGTTCATTGACATGGTGATGCGCGGTTACGATACTCATGCGCCAATGGGACGCCTGCTTCGTGCAATAAAGGACGGCAACGGACTCGAATCGGTCGAGAACTTGCTTTGGAAATCCCGGGATGGTCAGGTTCGCGACAATGGCTTCACCTTTATCCCAGATACGTTTGGCTGCGGCATTGATTGGACAGAGCAGACCGAGCAGCCCAAAACGCGGACGATTCCGATTCGGGAGTTGATGGCGGCTCAAAACGTCGGCTGTGCTTACAACTGCCCTTGGTGCGGTGGTTCTCGGGACGCATTCAGGCGCATCAACGGGCGCGTGAGGGCGATGGCACGTAAGCCTCTTGAGGAGGTTGTGTATGAGTTCGATTCCATGCGCAAGATTTCAAACATCAATCAGTACTATTTTTATTGGAATGGTTCCTACAATGAGTCTCCGAAGGGAATGGAGTTCTTCCTCAATCAAATAGCTTCTACTAAAATAAAATCAGTTAACTATGAACAGTACCATCTCACTTCCGATCATATCATGAAGCGAATGGCCGAAGCCAATGCCAGGACGGTGATTACCCTTTCTCCTGAAAGCCACAACATCAGAATATCGAAACTTTCGGGGCGTGGAGTCTACACTAATGAAGAACTCGAAACGTGGATCAACAAAGCTCTGGATTATGGTATCCACCAGATAGATATCTGGTACTTCAGCGGGATGCCAGAGCAGGACCAGCAATCCGTCATGGACACCGTCGCTTATTGCGAGCGACTGCTGAACCTCTTCAAAGGTAAGCGGGTCAATCCTATGGTCTGCCCGATGATCCCCTTCCTCGACCCCGCCTCAACCTTCTTCGAAGAACCTGAGAAGCACGGTTATCATATTTTCTTCCGTACAGTCGAGGAACACCGAAGGGGAGTGGAGAGGGCGTCTATCATCAACCGCACAAACTACGAAACTCGCTGGCTTTCCCGTTCTGACCTATTTGAAGTCGTGACCTGCTCCCCGACAACTGGGCCAATGGTAGTGTGACCGGGCCGAGTGTGCGGGGAGGAAGGACATGCGGAAGAGCAGGTTCAGTGAGGAGCAGATCGTCCTGATTTTGAAAGAGGCGGA